>JAEEGJ010003002.1_pt1 | contig 71142 bp, 57 predicted proteins | sample 8958761 | NCBI WGS metagenome assembly JAEEGJ01 (sample SAMN16246546, study PRJNA631951) | gut metagenome | biome: gut microbiome; feature: rumen; material: RS-attached | host: Bos | place: Iran: Karaj | collected 2018-10 | reverse complement strand
ATCGCCTTCATCTCCGCTTACCTCGCGGCCGGCATAACGCTTGACCAGCTCCCCTACTGGAAAGAGGGCACGCTCGACAAGTACGTCCCCTCCGGCGACTATGTGGTCGTGAAGTTCGCGCGCTGGGCCTTCGAGAAATTCCACGGCTCCTACGACAAGCTGGGCACGCAGATGCGCGCCGTCGGCGAAGTGATGAGTATCGGCAAGAATTACAAGGAAGCTTTCCAGAAAGCCATTCGTTCCCTGGAGAACAAATGCTACGGCTTGGGTTTCTTCAAAGGCTACGACACCTGGACGAAGGAAGCGCTCGTCGAGGCCGTCAGGACGCCCTGCTCCACCAGGCAGTTCATGCTCTATGAAGCGATCAGGAAAGGCGCGACCACGGAAGAGCTGTTCGAGGCGACCAAGATCAACCGCTGGTTCCTTAACCAGATGAAAGAGCTAGTCGAGCTGGAAGAAAAGATACTCCAATACAAGGGAGAGATCCCGCCCAAAGACCTGCTCGTCCAGGCCAAGAAAGACGGCTTCTCCGACCGCTACCTCGCCAAGATCCTCGACATCAAGGAAGACGAAGTCAGGGAAGCAAGGGAAGCCGACGGCATGGAGGAAAGCTGGTTCGCCGTTCCCGTCTCCGGCGTGAAGGACGCCTGCTACTACTACTCAACTTATAATCAGAAGAACGAGACGAAAGTTTCGCCCAAGGACAAGATCATGGTCTTGGGCGGCGGACCGAACCGCATCGGCCAGGGCATCGAGTTCGACTACTGCTGCGTGCACGCCGCCTTCGCGATCAGGGACGCCGGGCTTGAGTCCGTCATGGTCAACTGCAACCCCGAGACCGTCTCGACCGACTACGACACTTCCAACAAACTTTACTTCGAGCCGCTGACGCTTGAGGACGTCCTTTCCATCTACCGCAAGGAAAAACCGCTGGGCGTCATCGTACAGTTCGGCGGACAGACTCCGCTTAATTTGGCGCATGACCTGGAAGCCAACGGCGTCAAGGTCCTCGGCACCTCGCCGAAGACGATCGCTCTGGCGGAAGACCGCGAGCTCTTCCACGAAGTCGTGCAGAAGCTCGGCATCCCGCAGCCGGAAGCCGGCATGGCGCACAGCGTCGAGGACGCCCTCGCGGCTGCCAAGAGGATAGGCTACCCCTTGATGGTCCGTCCCTCCTTCGTTCTGGGCGGACGCGGCATGGAAGTCGTGCACAACGACGAGATGCTCGTCGAATATATGAACAATGCCCTGCAGGCCGCCGGCGAGAACGTCATCCTCATCGACAAGTTCCTTGAGAACGCGACCGAGACGGAAGCCGACGCCATCTGCGACGGCAAGGAAGCCTTCGTCCCCGCCATCATGGAGCACATCGAGCAGGCCGGCATCCACTCCGGCGACTCCGCCTGCTTCATCCCGCCCGTCACCATTCCGAAAAAGCACATCGAGACGATCGAGCGCTACACGAAGGAACTGGCGCTGGAGATGCACGTGGTCGGATTGATGAACGTCCAGTACGCGATCTGCAACGACGTCGTCTACATTCTGGAAGCGAACCCCAGAGCCTCGAGAACCGTTCCTCTCGTCAGTAAGGTCTGCTCCATCCCGATGGCGAGGATCGCGACGCAGGTCATGCTCGGCAAGACTCTGAAGGAACTCGGCATCACGAAGAAGGCCATCCCGCACTTCGGCGTGAAGGAAGCCGTCTTCCCCTTCAACATGTTCCCGGAAGTCGACCCCGTACTTGGACCGGAAATGAGAAGCACCGGCGAAGTCTTGGGCATCTCCACATCGCCTGGCCTCGCCTACTTCAAGTCGCAGGTCGCGGCCAACCAGAAGCTCCCGACGGAAGGCACCGTTCTGATGACGGTCGCCGATCACGACGAGATGCTGCTTGAGACGGCCACGCTCTTCAAGGAACTTGGCTTCAAGATCCTCGCGACCAAAGGCACCTGCGCCTATCTTAACGAGAACGGCATCAAAGCCGAACCTGTGCTGAAGCGTCTGGAAGGAAGACCGAACCTGGTCGACGCCATCACCAACGGCGAAGTGAACCTCATCATCAACACGCCGATCGGCTGCCGCTCCAAGGACGACGACTCCTACATCAGAAAGACCGCCATCAAGTACAAGGTCCCCTACATCACGACCATGGCAGCGGCGCACAACGCGGCACTCGGCATCAAGGCCTTCTTGCACGGATCAGCTCCTCTGAAGAGCATCCAGGAATACCACGCCGACATCAAGTAAGCGAAATGGCGAAAACAAAAAAGCCCCCGGTCATGATCGGGGGCTTTTTTTATTCCGGAAGCTTATCCGTCACTTTAATTCCCAGTATTCTTTCCGCGTTCCGATAGAAGATGTCTTCCCGGCCGCGCTCGTCGGGACAGATCTTCTTGACGAACTCGATGTGTTCGCTCTGCACTCCCCAGGGGCAGTCGGTCGCGAAGAGAATTTTTTCAGCGCCGTGCTTGTTCACTATTTCCGCTCCGAGATCTATGGGACAGAATCTCGCCGAGCAGCTCGTGTCGATAAAAACATTTTCGCCGCACATGTCCGACATCAGAAAATCTTCGTAGCAGATCCAGCCGCCCATGTGCGCCATCACCATAACGAGTTTCGGAAAATTGTCGAAGACCTTTCGGAAGCGCAAGGGCGTGCAAATGTCGAGCTCAGGGAACGCGACGTCGAAGCCGGTGTGGAAGAGAATGGGAAGACCGGTATCCTGCCAGGCGTCGTAAAGACGGAACCATCTTTGATCGTCGACCGCGGCGTTCTGATAGAAGGGATGGATCTTCAATCCCTTCAGCCCCGCGTCGACTATCATCTGCACTTTGCCTTCGGGATCGGGATCGTCGGGATGAACGGAAGCGAAAGGAAAAACGTGTTCGCTTTTGATTCGCTTCGACCACTCAAGTATCGGTTCGAACTGCGTTGCCTTGGTCGCGATGGAAGCTATGACGCTCGCGTTGACGCCGTCGTCGCGCATCGCGCGAAGAAGATCGCGAAGCGTTCCGTCGGTGTGGGGACGCACGTCACCGCTTACTGCGGCTATTGAGCTCACCGCTCTTTGGGCAAGCGAATCTACGAACGCGTGGGTATGGAAATCGAAGTATTTCATGTTCGGGAAAATTCTAACAGAAAAAAATTTTGCGGTCAACGAAAACGCTAATTGATTTTTAAAAATACATGTGATAGAATTTATATAGATTAAGTGAATTATCCGCTATTCATGTTTGAAGTGATGAATGTGAAGTGATGGAAATGCTAGGAAAAATAACGGGTTTCGCTTGGTTGATGGAGTGAAAGAAAACAACAGATCGATCACGATCTGTCAGAACATACAAAAAGCTCATTAAAAAAATAGTTGTCAAGTGACAGCTTTTTATTCAACCAAACATAAGGAGAAACACTATGCCTACTGCTAAGAAACCCGCTGCGAAACCGGCTGCCAAGAAAGCCCCGGCCAAGAAAGCTGCCCCGGCCAAGAAGCCCGCTGCTAAGAAGCCCGCTGTGAAGAAAGCCGCTCCGGCCAAGAAAGCCCCGGCCAAGAAGGCCCCCGCCAAGAAAGCCGCTCCGGCCAAGAAGCCCGCTGCTAAGAAGCCCGCTGTGAAGAAAGCCCCGGCCAAGAAGGCCCCCGCCAAGAAAGCCGCTCCGGCCAAGAAGCCCGCTGCTAAGAAGCCCGCTGCCAAGAAGGCCCCGGCCAAAAAGCCCGCTGCCAAGAAGCCGGCCGCCAAGAAGTAATAATTAACTTCTTGCAATAAAAAAAGCGCCCCCTCGCAAGAGAGGGCGCTTTTTGTTTGAGTAAGTCAATATCACTTGGCCAAAAATTCCAACTTAAGCTCCGTTTCCTTCTGTTCGGACATAAATGCGATTTTTAGGATGCCTTCGTTTTCCCCAACGACCTTGGAAGTGCCTCCAATGCATTCTGTCTTAACAAAGGAATATCCTTCAGGCACTCGGAAGACGTAGGTTTCCTCCGTATTGGGCACGCATTTCAATTTTAAGCGCAGGAACGTATCTTCCCATACGATATCCTCAACGCTCTCGGCATCCATGCTCACATGCCTCGTAGAAGCGATGAATTGGGGTCTTGCAAGCTTCTCCCTGAGAGCTATGACCTCAGTGTGCCCGAATGTAAGGGCATTCCAATGCAATTTGCCTTTGATTTCCCCAAGATATTTCTGTTTCCAGAAATCATAACCAAGATAAGTTTTCTCAGGGTCAAGTCCCAGCTTCTCCAGGGGCGTGTCATCTTCTCCAAGCGACCACACGCCGTTTCTTACAGCCACGCACCATCTTTCATAGGACTTGTCTATGTGATGTGCCCAGAGCGTCGAGAAAGGCGACGCCACCCCGGGTTCTATGCTTGGACCCACTTGTTCCATTGCGTCTTCTTCCTTGATATCAGGTCCGCGATACTTTTTATCGTATAAGAAGCAGGTCGGATAATTGAAATGCATTTCCCCGCACTCCGCCGTCCTAGTCTCTAATGACGGCAGTCCCCTTTGCAGCATATATACTAGTTCGTCATCCATGTCCTCGTTCTTGTCACCATAGGTAAGAAGGCCGCCTCCAAGCGATATTGTCGACACTCTTGTCCGCGACCACTCGTGATTAGCATGCATAACGATATGATCAGGATCGTTCAAATATACGATTCTCTGCGATGTGAAGAATTCCGCAAAATGAAACAGCTGCTTATGAGCAGAAAACCATTTCTCCAAAGAATCAAGAGATATTCTGCAAGCGTCAAACGCTCCAGCCAATTCCGTAAGCATACCCCAGCATCCCAAAAGATAAACGTCATCACCTAATGCCACACGCGATGCCAAAGCGAAATTTCTTAATCTTCTCTGCGCCTCTTTCGGTTCATAAGCCATATTCAAGCCTTCAAAAAAGATATGCCTTAGCCCATCGATCTTCAGATATTTGAACCCGGCTTTTTTGAAAGCCTCGAACACCGGGACGTAATAATTCGTTATAGTGTAATCAGACATATCCGGCATATGCTTGATCCAAAAAGAACTTCTTTCTCTGCCGCTGACTTCCCGGCAGATAATATCCCTCTGGCCTTCCTTCAATTCATATTTATAAAAATCTGGATTGAACCAAATGCCAGGCTCCAATCCCCTGTCCTTTATTAGTTTCGCTATGCCAGCCGCGCCATCAGGGAACCTCTTTGATCCTCGCATCCAGCTGTCGACATAACTTATATGTTCGTAGATCCCTGGCTCGCCGTTCATATAACCGTCGTCCACCTGCATGAAATTCATCCCATACGGCAAAAATTTCTCCGCTATAAAATCAGCCGTCTTCGTTATGTTCTCGGTATTAACATTCTTGAAATAAGCCGGCCAGGAGCACCATCCGTTCATGCTCTTAGGGTTTATCCTCCGCATCCATGGCTCATGTCCGCGAAAACCAAGGTGGTTGTTATAAAAATGCGGTCTGAAAACAAAATTGAAAAAATGATTGGAAACCACAGCAGAAAACGAGCAAGACAATGTCCCGTCCTCTTCCCTGGTCATTCTGTCCCCAATCCATTCCCAGCCGTCGCAATTCCACTCCAAGAGGAAGTCTCTATCTATATCATAAACTCCGGCAACTCCGCGTATCAAGGGATTGCCAAGTTGACCTAGTATCGCCTCCCCACCTTCCGCTCTCCTGCTTCTCATTACTCCGGCATGCTCGCTCAAAAGCAGTTTCACTTTCACCCTATGAACACCTCCGCTTTCAAAAGCGAATGTCGCTATCTGCTTCAAAGGCGTTGACCAGTAAGCATCGTCAGTATTGTACTGCCTCCTTATGACTTGACCTTCTTCGTGCTCGACGATAATGACCTTGGTATCGTCATACTTATATGAGATCATTTTCTTGGAACTGTTTGACGGCAAAAGACACACGGCTGCCGGGCTCTCCTTCAAAACGAATTCCGCCTTTGTGCAAAAAGCAAAAGCAAAATAAAGCAAAACAATGTTAAACGCTATATTTTTCATAACTCTCCTTTCCCGGCTTCAACTCCAAAACCAGAACGTTTTGGATTAACCATAAGATTAAACGATTTAACACAGTATTTCTTTCCGTCAAAAACTAAAACGTTAAAACTGTATGTAAAAATTTACTCCCAGTTTACAAGAGGTTCGTCTTTATAACCTCTCTCCCTTAGTTCTTTTGTAATCTCCACAAGTGTATTTCCCTTGAAAACAAAAGGATTGTTTTTTCTGACTCGTTCTTCTCTAAAAGCAGGCCTCATCTCCGATTGTAACGCAGCTTCATTAAATTCAGGATCTACATACCTTAAACACCATAAAATAGTTCTGACATTATTAAAATCTTTAAATCCTGATTTACTATCAGGCCTGTAGCTACAATAAACTTCTTGACCAGGTCCTAATTTATCAAAGTCAATATTATAATGATAATGGCTTAAAGACGGTTCGCTTTCCGGCATTTTATAGAAAAACAATTTATATCTATTCCATTTTTTATACTTTTCAGGAAAATTATCGCTCTGGAATTTTACAGAATACAAGTTTGAAAATATTAAATCAGGACAAGGCGATAAAAGATTGGGAAGCGTTTGGGGCCAAAAATCTGGATAGTCCCAATTTGATTCGTTTCTAGCCTTAGTCATAGAAAATTCACCGTGTGCGAAGTATTGCTTGTCAGTTTTAAAATATTCTTCCTTTGAATAAGCTTTAAAAGATACTTCATTCCATACAAATTTATCAAAATTATTACATATCTTGAAAGAATAAACCGTCTTAGGCTGAACATCAGCAACGATTCTATAACCGAAATGGCTTTGAGGACGTCTTTTATTAATTAGTTTTTTTAATGGTGATTTTTTAGAGTCCAGAGGGGTGCAATCTTGCACAAATATCGATGCATCATAGGGATTGGATTCATCCGGATCAGCAGAGGACCAGATATCCAAAACAACAGGAAAGTCGCAATTGAAATATAAATAAATGTAACTTATGAATTTTCCGTTTTCATCTGGCACTACATATTGCATCAATGGAAAAGCGATTGCTTTATCAGCGTTTTTTTCAAGCGGATCCGTCTTCAAAAACTTTTCCTGTTCATTAGATAATCCATCTTCGTCAGGATCTCCATCGACAGGCAGCAAAAGTTTTATTTTTTCAGATTCACCTCTTGAAAAGTTCTCAGCCCATTCTTGTGGCATTAACTTAGGATCGTTTGATTTACATTTTACAAGTGGATTCTTATCTATTTTATCCGGAATACCATCGTCATCTGTATCCATCTTAGTCGGATCCGTCACAAAACCTTTTGTGCCCATAACTTCTTCAAAATTGTAAACGCCATCACCATCATCGTCCATTGAATTAGCGATATAAGACATTTCTTTTTCACCATTTTCAAGTTTTAGAATCATCTTATGGGTAGTGTACTTCTCGAACGGGGCAAGCCGTTTCGGATAAAAACTATGGTATTTAAATTTGTTGCCCAATAACATTTCATTATTTATTTCGCAGCATTTATGCGCTTGAAGATATTTTGCAAGACGTACGCCGTTTTTGCCATCGTTCATTTCATGAAATTTGTCACCAGGCAAGAGCATTAGATTAAGCCTGTATTTTTCTGCTATTTTACGACGATCTTTAACATTGTCGTTTTGCGCATTTTCCCAGTCTAAAACAGTAATAATTACTCTGTTAGACGTTATATTTATAAAATCATTCGTAACAATTCCCTCATCATAAATAACTATCTTTTCCCAAGGCCTCTCACTCATTCTCTTTTCGTAACGAGCCTTCATTTCTTTTTTTTGTTCGTTATCAATACTTTCAGCTACCTCCTTAGCATCCCTCCTTTCATATTTAACATCTTCATTAAGTTCATCTTTATTAATGCGATATCCGCCACAAGAAAAATCAACCTCAATGGCGAAAGTGTTAGAAACCACTAATACGGTTATAAATAATATGTTTAACAATCTTTTTCTCATATGTCAACTACCTATGTTCTTATTTGAAAGATAGTTTACAAATCTATTGTAATTTTTATGTTCGCTATAAAACTATTCAGCGAGGTCGAAGAAAAGCAGACCGAGGGCGATGCCGAAGAGCGGGATCTCGCTTAGCTTAATGTGCTCGCCGGTCTGGTGCGCGGAGCCGTCGTCGTCCTGGCTGTAGCCAAGGGAAGGAATGCCGGCCGCGAGAAGCTGCTTGCAGACTGTCGTGCCGTTCATGCCGAAGAGCACCGCGTCCTTGCCTGTAAGATCCTTGGTGGCTTTCATGGCAGCTTTGCAAAGCTTGCCCTCCGGATCGATCTCAAAGGCGACCATGTGGTCAGGCATCTCGACAGTGAAGGAAGTGCCGGGATATTGTTCGCAGGCAGCTTTGGCAAGACTGTCGGTCCAGGCTTTGATCTCCTCAAGATTTCTCTGCGGAGTGTAGCGGATGTCCATCCTCACTTTGCATTCCTTGGGAATAATGTTGTAAGCGCTGCCCGCTTCAAGTCCGGAAACGGTGAAGGTCGTGGGGCTGAAGTTGGGCTGATCTTTTTCCTTGAGGAAGCCGATCTTTTCCGTGTAGCTTTCCTTGACGGAGTTGAGAAAAGCGACGGCGGGCCAGATGGAGTTGATGCCGTGGTCGGGATAGGCAGCGTGTCCGGCCTTGCCGCGGAAGGTGTACTGGAAACGCAGCAGTCCTTTCTCGCCGTAGGAGAGTTTATAAATGCCGGAGCCGGTGTCGGGAACTACGGCGTAGTCTGCTTTGATCTTGCCTGTTTCGGTGAGCCAGACCAATCCGTCCGTGGAGCCGACTTCCTCGTCGGCGACGGAAGCGAAGAGGAAGGTGCCTTTGAATTCGCCTTCGTGCTGCTTCAGGAATTTCGCAAGCAGGAAAGCTGAGACCATAGGCCCCTTGTCGTCGCCCACGCCTCTGCCGTAAGCGGTGCCGTTCTCGATCTTCACGGTGAAGGGATCGTGATCCCAGTCGGGATTGACCGGCACAACGTCAGCATGGCAGGGAACGAAGAGAACGGGATGTCCCTCCCCCACTTTCGCGATGAGGTTGGTGCGCTTGGGGGTCTTCTCGAACGTTTCGTAAGGGATCTTCAGTTCATCGAAATATTTTTTCAGCACGTCGGCGACGAGGTATTCGTTGCCGGGAGGATTGACGGTGTTCTTCGAGACGAGCTCTTTCAGAAGAGCGACGCCTTCCTCTTCATGCTCCTTGAAGAATTTTTCCAGCTCAGCTTTCCAGTTCATTCCTCTTTTTCCTCCCCAATGTTCTCGGTCATCTTGGCGGCCTGGGCGCGCAGGGCCTGCTGCTTCAGTGATTCGAAGCTGCCGGGATTCTCTTTCACGACGTCGTAGTGGTTCTCGGTAAGGTCTATGCTGCGGCCGGAGTCGGTCGTGACGTTCATGTCGAGCTGGCTGGGCGCCTGCATGATGACCTGGAATTTCCTGGGACCGTATTCGAAGGGCTCGTCGGAGTTGTAGAACTGCGCCTGCTGCTGCTGGCTTTTGGGATCTATTCCCTGGGCCTTCAGGGCTTCTTCCTTGGCCTTCTGCTGGATCCTCATCTGGTATTCTTCCTCGATTGCTCTGCGGCGCTCTTTCAAGGCTTCGGGAACGGCGCCGTTCTCCTGCTGCGTCATGTTCTTGTCTTCGTAGTAGCGCCAGACGCCGTAGGGAGTGTTGTTGAAGAGCAGGCCCTGCGAAGTGATGTTCTCGTCCTCGTCGTAAGTCGTGACGATCTGGGAGCCGGTCAGTTTGCCGTGCACCACCTCAAATTCCGTCTTGGTCTTGATGTCGTCATGATCCTCGTCGTAGTAGGTCTCCTCTCTCTGGCCGAGCAGGACGCCTCCCTTGTAAGTGGCGACCGTGGTCTTGTCCTTTTCATCAAGGCGCCATTCGCCGTCTTTCTCGTCATCCTTAAAGCGCCCGTACCAGAGTTTGTTTCCGCGATTGTCGTAATAGGCTCTCTTGCCTACGCGTTTGCCTTCTTTGAAATCGCCTTCCGTCTCCAGAACGCCGTTGGTGTGCCAGTAAGTCCAGGTGCCCTTGGCTAAGCCGTCGCTGAATTTGCCTTCCGCCTTCTTGGCGCCGACAGGGAAGAAAAAGTACCAGCGGCCGTCCTGCTTTCCTTCGTCATAAGGGCCGTAGGATTCAACTTTGCCGTTGCTGAAGAAGTTGGTCCAGACTTTCGTGCGATATCCTTCCTTGAAATAGCCGCAACTCTTCAGAAAGCCGTTGGGATAGAAGTACTGCCAGTAGCCGTGGGGTATCTGGCCGGCTTCGCCCTTTACGACGGTATAGCCGGCGTACTGCAGGTTGCCGTTCGGATAATAGTCGGTCTTCAATACCGCCTCTTCGGCGGCGAAGAGCGTCGCTGTGAACGCTAAGGATAAAATAAGCGCGAAGACTTTTTTCATATTCGATCCTTTAGTTTATATTTGTTAGGAAAGCGTGGCTGTCGCTCTCAAATACGCTTCTATGAACATGTCGATCTCGCCGTCAAGGACCGCTCCGGTGTTGCTTGTCTCGACGTCCGTCCTTAAGTCTTTCACCATGTTGTAAGGGTGCAGAACGTAGGACCTGATCTGGCTGCCCCATTCGATCTTCTGCTTGTTGGCGTAGGCGGTGTTCTGCTTGGAGAGTCGTTCGTTCATCTCCAGCTGGTAGAGTTTCGCTTTCAGCATCTTCATCGCTTCGGCCTTGTTCTTGAACTGCGAGCGTTCGTTCTGGCAGCTGACGACTACGCCTGTGGGAATGTGCGTGATCCTGATGGCGGATTCCGTCTTGTTGACGTGCTGGCCGCCGGCGCCCGAACTGCGGTAGGTGTCGATGCGGAGGTCTTTCTCTTCTATCGTTATGTCGATGTCGTCGTCGATCTCAGGAGTGACGTCGATGGAGGCGAAGGATGTCTGCCTCCTCTGGTTGGCGTCGAAGGGGGAAATGCGCACAAGGCGGTGGACGCCTATCTCGGACTTAAGGTAGCCGTAGGCGTACTCGCCGGCGATGTGGAGCGTGACCGATTTGAAGCCGGCTTCCTCGCCGTCCAGAGAGTCCTGGATCTTGCATTTGAAACCATGGCGTTCGGCCCAGCGCTCGTACATCCTTTTTAGCATGGCGCACCAGTCGCAGGCTTCCGTGCCGCCGGCGCCGGAGTGGATCGTAAGGTAGGCGTTGTTGTGGTCGGTCTCGCCGTTCAAAGTTTGGTGGAACTCGAACTCGTCGTAACCAGACTGCAGCTTCGCTAGCTCGGCTTTCAGATCGTCGGCTAACGATTCGTCTTTCTCGGCGTCGGCCAGCTGCAGGAATTCTTCCGTCTCGACCATCAGCTTCTCAAGGGAACGCGCTTCCGTCGTCACTCTCTTCAGAGAGTCCTGTTCCTGCAGGAGCGTTCTGGCTTTCTCGGGATCGTTCCAGAGATCCTGGGCTGAAGTAAGTTCGGACAGTTCGGCAAGGCGTTTCTCCTTGCTGTCCAGGTCGAGTCCCGCGAAAAGATGCGTAAGGCGGTCGCGGATCTCCGCCAGTTGGTTTTTCTCTATATCGTACATAGCTTGATTATACCATATTGGCCGATCCCCTGATAAGGCGAAAAAGCGACAAACGCAGTGCGAAATATGTAGAATTTTTCCGAAAGCTTGCCAAAGGGCGGCAGGTTTTGCCACAATGGGCCATGATTACGCCTTTTTTGTTCATACTGACGGGGGCGCTTTCCGGAACGCTGCTGTCCGAGATCGCCTCCCCCGTTCCCATGTGGCTGCTTTTGGCCTTGTCTTTGCTCTTCTTCCTCGCGAGCTATTTTGTACTGCGGCAAAAAAGCCGGTTCCGGCAATGTCTAGTGATCTACTTCGGAGGGCTGGTCGGAGGGCTCGTCAACTACGCCGCGGTGGACGTTTCCCCGAACGGCAACGCCGAGGAAAAGATCATGCGCTGCGAACTGCTGCGGGACGCTTCCTGGCAGGGAGGTCAGGACGGGCGGAAATATTACGCGAGATTGGAAGCGAAAAGCGAAGGCGAAAAACTTTTGCTTTCCATTTACGCCGACAAACCCATCGAGCTGGAAGCCGGGACAAAGATCGAGGCGAAAGTGAAGCTTAGGCCCATAAAAGGCAGGGACGCCCCCGGCTGCTTTGACAGGCGCGCCTACTACGGGCGGCAAAACATCTACCGCGAAGGCACGGTCAAAGGGCATGAGATAACGCTTGACAGAAGCGCTTGCAAAGAGCCCGGGCTCATGAGGAAGCTGCGTGAGAAAGCTTTTGCCGCGCTGCAAAACGAAAAGTATCCCAACGCCGCCCTGCTTTTAAGGCTGATGCTTCTGGGCAGCGAGGAGTCTCTGCCAGACCCTATTGAGAAGGGCTTGAGGAAGAGCGGCGTCGCGCACATCCTCGCGGTCTCCGGATTGCACATCGGCCTCATCAGCGGAGTCTGGATCATGCTTCTAAGAACGCTCGGGATCTCAAGACTCGCCTTCGAAGTTCCGCTTCTGCCTTTCCTCTGGGGATACGTGCTTTTTTTGGGAGACAGGCCTTCCGTTCTGAGGGCCGTCATACTTATGACGCTCATCGTCCTCGGCAGAGTCTTCAACAAGGCGACGCTCTCCTTGCATTTCCTTATGGTGGCGGCCTGGCTCTACGGCGTGATCTCGCCGAAGCAGATCTTCTCGTACTCCTCGCTGCTCTCTTTTTCGGCGACCGCGGCGCTGCTCATTATCCTCCCGAACATCGCTTCGCAGTTCAGCGCGAAAGACGAGAACAGAAACTTTTGGGAAAAGGCCGCGCGTTTTATAAAGGAGTATTTTCTGCAGAGCCTGAAGATCACTTTCTGCGTCACGCTCTTCACGCTTCCCGTCATCCTTGCCATGCTGCATATGGTGACGCCCTTCGGCTTTCTCATGAACGTTGTCATAATTCCTTTGTGCGCAGTTATGCTAAGCGCAGGATTGTGGCGGCTGGCGGTCTTCTATATCCTGCCCGCTTCCGTTTCCTCCCTCTTCTACGACCAGGCGCTCTGGCTTTGGGAAAAGCTCATGCCGCTTATAGCGCTGTTCGGCGACACGCCTTGGCTTACCATTAACGTTCCTCCCTTTTCCGTTTTCGCAGTGCTCGTCTATTACCTTGCCATCGCGTTCTTCGCGCTGTATTGCAAAACAGGCGAGAGGCTTCACAGAGATATTTTCCTCTGCCTAGTTCTTGTCTTGTGCTCACATGTCTTCAAACCGCCTGCCTATGACGATGCTCTCAGAGTGACCGCGCTCGACGTCGGCCAGGGCGACTGTTTCGTGATGCGCTCCGACCTCGGCCCTCTTTGGGTAATGGACTGCGGGCGCACAACAGGAAACTCCTCCAAGGGCGAAACGGTCGCCGTCCCCTATCTCCGCAATCTGGGCGTACAAATGATCGACTGCCTTTACATCTCGCACTATGACGACGACCATATGGGCGGCGCCAAGGACATCATCAGCGCGATCCGGACCAAAACGATCGTCGCCCCGCCCGTGATGGATTTCGAGACCAACGGCTGGGAGCTCATGCGTCTGGCGGAAAAGCTAGGCGTAAAATGGGTTACCCTCACGAAAGGCCAAAAATTCAACGATTCTACGGCGCTCTGGCCCCCCTTTGACCCCCTTCCCCCCACGAGCAATTCCCGCTCTCTGGTCCTTCTGACCCCCTTTAAGGGGTATTCCCTTATGTGGACTGGCGACCTGCCCAAAACCTATGAATTTGACCTTCTGAGGGGCTGTGAGGGCGGTCTTACGCCCGTGGCCGTCTACAAGATCCCCCATCACGGTTCAAGTTCGGCCGGAAACGAGTATTTTTTAGCCAGACTTAGACCTAAAATATCCCTCCTCTCCGTCGGCCCCAACCCCTATGGCCATCCGCATAAGCGACTTATGGAAAAATACGAAAGGTTGGGCTACAAGGTCCTGAGGACGGATGAGCTTGGGACTTACACGCTTATCCTGAGGGAGGCCGGACGCGCGCCTTAAATTGACAGGAAGGGGGCAAAAATGTATCATATGTCGTGTGTGTTCAATCCTCTTAAACCCTAAAAACCGCGAGTGATTTATGAGTACTTCTCATGTGTTCGGAAGAGATTATCGTCACATCCCCCAAGCCCCAATCGGTATAATCGCCACCCCGGGAGGACGGGAACTCGCGGAATCCATCGACAAGGAACTCATCAAGGAGCGTCTCGCGCTTCTGGAAGAATATCCCCCTTATGAAAGTTTCCCGGGCTTTTTGAGAGACACCTTCATCATCCCCTCCGACAACCCGCGCTTTCAGAACGGCGAAGGCAAAGCCGTAATAGACCTTTCCGTCCGAGGCCTCGACCTCTTCTTCATCACCGACATTGGCAACTGGGGCATAAAATACAACCGCAACGGCGAGACCGTCTCGATGGCGCCGGACGAACACTTCCAGGATCTCAAGCGCCTGGTGGCCGCGGCCCGCGGCATGGGGCACCGCTGCAACGTTATTATGCCGATGCTCTATGAGAGCCGTCAGCACCGCATCTCCGGAAGAGAATCCCTTGACTGCGCCATCGCTTTGCAGGAACTCGTCAATCTCGGCGTCAACAACATCATGACGATCGACGCTCACAACGCGCACGTCCACAACGCCATCCCCTACCACGGCTTCGAGAATCTGCACGCCGCCTACCAGATCATCAAGAAGATCATCAACACCGTTCCCGATTTCCGCATCGGCCCGGACAACTTGATCGTTGTTTCCCCGGACCTGGGCGGCATGTCGCGCTGCCGTTACTTCGCGGAACAGCTGCACACGCACCTGACCGGCTTCTACAAACTGAGAGACCTCTCGAGAGTCGTGGACGGCAAGGCCCCGGTGCTTGAGCACAAATTCTTAGGCGGCAGCATCGCAGGCAGAGACGCCATCGTCGTCGACGACATGATCGCCTCCGGCGGCTCCGTAATCGAGGTCGCCTACAAGCTGAAGGAAGCCGGCGTCAGGAACATTTACGTCGCCTGCACATTCATGCTCTTCACGAGCGGCGTCGAGAAATTCCAGAAGGCTTACGAAGACGGCGTCATCACGAGGATCTTCGGAACGAACGCGACCTACACCAGACCGGAGCTCCTGGCGGCCCCATGGTACACGCAGGTCTCGATCTCCAGGCTCGTCTCGCTTTACATCGATCTCTTCAACCGCAACGAGTCGATAGCGAAGCTTCTTGACAACAGCGTCAAGATCAGCAAGCTTCTTGAGAACCACAATCTGCATGCCTAAAAAAAGCGTCCTTCTCCTTCTTCTCGCTTCATGCCTGCTAATTTCCTGCCGGCAGGAAAAAGTTCCCCCCGCGGATCTGATCACTCCCGACCAGGAGTCGGCCGAGCTTATCGATCCCATGAATCCGGAAGCCTTCGCCGACTACGATCCGGAAGCCGGCCTCGCGCCGGAAGATCCTATTCCGGAAGTGAAAGGTCCCGGCAGTTCGCTTAGCTCGCCCGCTGTCATAACCGGCGTCTTCACGAGGCTTGGCAAAATGGAAGCCGAGAGCGACTTCATTTCCGAAAAGCTCGGCAAGGAAGGCGAAGACTGGAAAATAAAAAGCACCTCCGTGAGATCGATGGGAAGCAAGACCTTAGACGAGGTCATTGTCGAAACGAAAGGAAACACCCAGAACACTTTTTATTTCGACATAACGGAATACGAGAATTCCTGGCAGTAGCGAAATGAAAAGCTTCCATCCTTTCCCCTACGACGAGTTCCAGAAGAAAGCCATCGAGGCTATCGAAGGGAACGCTTCCATTTTCGTTTCCGCTCCTACCGGTTCCGGCAAGACGGTCATCGCCGAGCACGTCATAGCGGACGCCATCACGCTTCACCAGCGCGTCGTTTACACCGCTCCAATAAAAGCCCTCTCCAACCAGAAGTACCGCGAGTTCGTAAGGCAGTACGGCGAAAGCTCGGTAGGCATCTTAACAGGCGACGTGAACATCAACCGCGACGCCCAGATCATCGTCATGACAACGGAAATCTACCGCAACACGCTGCTTGACGAAGGCAGCACGATAAGCGACGTGGCCTGGATCATCTTCGACGAAGTCCACTACCTCGACGACGCTGAGCGCGGCACCGTCTGGGAGGAAGCCATAATCTTCACGCCGAAGCAAACCAGGATACTGGCTCTCTCGGCGACCGTCCCTAACGCGAGGGAACTCTGCGACTGGATGGAGCAGATACTGGACCGCCCGATGGTGCTAGTCGAGGAAACGAAAAGGCCCGTGCCGCTCACTTTCGCGTTCCAGGCCCAGAACAGATTCTACACCGACTTCAAAGATTTCAAGGAAGACGCCTACAAGGATCTCAAAAAACCGAGAAGATACTTCCGCGGAAGACGCCCGAAAGATCCCATCACTCCCAACTCCCTTCCCAGGCTCATCGAGCGCATAAAGGGAGAGGACGGCTTCCCCTGCCTGTACTTCGCCTTCGGCAGAAAGCTGACGGAAGAACTGGCCTACAATTCTCTCCCGAACATGCAGCTTTGCAAAGTGGAAAAGGAAGAAATAGAAAAACGCTTCTCTGAGCTCTGCGAAAAATACGCCGTCCAGAACGAGCCCACCATCAAGAAGCTCACGCCGCTTGTAAGGAACGGCCTCGCCTACCATCACGCCGGCATGCTTCCGACGACGAAGGAAATAATCGAGCAGCTCTTCAACGAGAAGCGCCTTAAGATGATCTTCGCGACCGAGACTTTCGCCCTCGGCCTCAACATGCCCGTAAGAACCGTCATCTTCGACAGCATCAGGAAATACTATCCCGGCGGCTTCGACGTTTTGAAGACCAGGGACTTCTTCCAGATGGCCGGCCGCGCCGGAAGAAGAGGCATGGACGACTTCGGCAGAGTCTACCTAAGGATCAACCCGAGACAGGTAAAGGCCGATCAGGTCAAGAACTGCGTCTACGGCGAAGCCCAGCCGGTCCTCTCCCAGTTCAACGCCTCTTACGCCACGCTCCTAAATCTCTACGACAAGCACGGCGAGGACGTCATCAGCATCTATCCTAGCACGCTTAATTATTTCCAGGCCTCCAAGCGCCAGCGGAGGATCGAGCGCCAGAAATTCCTCGACCGTTTGCAGGTTCTTAAGAAGACAGGCTGCATCAGGAACGACGCGCTTACCGGCAAGGGCCGTTTCGCCTGTTGGTTCTTCGGCTACGAGCTCATCATGTCAGAGCTCTTCATGGCAGGTCTCTTAGACCGCTGGGATCCTGTGGAACTGGGCTTGGCGCTCGCCACGCTTGTCTATGAAGCGAAACCCGGCACCCCGCCCATACGCCATCTTCCCAACCGCCTCTCCAGAGTTTTGAGGGAAGTCACCAAAGCCTACTACCAGATCGAGATCGTGGAAGGCTCCTACCGCATCGAGAATCCCGTGAGAGCCCCGGAGCCCAGTCTTATGAAAGCGACGGAGCTCTGGCTCAAGAACGCCAATTTCCAGGACACCGTCCAGGCTTCCAAAATAGATGAAGGCGAGCTCATCCGCTATTTCAGGATGATCATCCAGCTCGCAAGGCAGCTGACGCAGGCCCCCAACGTTTCGGAAAAGATCGTTAAGACCGCCGAAGATCTTAGGCGCCTGATGGACCGCGGCGTAGTCGACGCCGAGCGCCAGCTGCGCTCCTAGTTTACTTCAAGTATATGCCGGCCCAGTGGTCGCCCTGCACCAAAGCGCGGTCGAATTCCAGAATGATCTTTCCGCTGCCGAGAGGCTTTTTGCTCCTAAGCGTGTAGCGATGCTCGTCGCTGTGCACGAAGTCTTTCTTATATTCCAGCGGCTTGAAGACCAGCCTCGGTTTCCCATCCCTTTTGAAATAGACTTTCATCGGCACGGCGTTCGCCGGACCCTTTATGATGACCGTGATCTCATTTTTGCCCTTGAACTCTTCCGGCAGTTCGAAAGTTTTCCCGGTGATAGGCTCCTTGCTGTCGCTGAAGCCGAAGCCAGCGTACTGTTTTCCCCTGTCCAGCAAAAGCATTTCATCCACGACGCCCGCCGAGTATTCGTAATCCTTCTGAGCCTGTTCCAAGACTTCTTTGCAAGCGCCCTGCCAATCAGGATTAATTTCCCTAAAACCTTCCTTGTCGCTGCCGGCGTTCCAGAAGTCTTTCTCGATATCCCTCAATTCCCACTGGATGTCATCTTCCTTTATTCCCGCCGCCAGCCTTCTCAGATAATGCTGCCACTCGCTGTTGTGGTAGTAGATGATGCCGCTCCACGCTCTGGTGGCGTAGCCGTTCAAGAATCCTCCCCAGGCCGTCACCAATCTCTTGGCGTCGCTGGCGTAATACTGCTTCTCCTCTTCATTAGAGCCCCATTCCCTGGCTCTGTCAGCCCAACGTGACAACAAAAGATGCTCTCTCGTCGCCGCCAGTTTCTCCATCAAGCCGGCAAGCTTGTCAAGCCTATCCGCCGCCGCGACCATCTCGTTCGTCTTCCCGAAGAGATAAAGGTAGGCCGCCTCCATTATGATCCTGTCTGATGCCACCATTCCATAGCGCATGGTGAATTCCACGCAGTCGTCGACGTAAAGAGAACTCTTCGCGAACTCATTCGAACAGGACAGAAGATTCGGCAAACCGTCCTTCCAGCCCTCCTCGAAACTGTTGCGGGCCCAGGCCGACATATGCGGGCTCCCTTGGAAATGATAATGATCGCCTTTATACCTGTAGAAGCTCTTTAGGAAATGAGCCCAGGCGTTAGAAACCGCCGGCGTATACGCGCCGTACCTATCCTCGCAATATTTGGCCAACCAATCCTCAAGCTTGCCTTCCTTCGCCTGCCAGGCCGAATCAGAAAGCATCTCGAAGACCACCTCGTTGTTGTCCAAACCTTCCGGCGTCAGGCCCACGCCGACCTGCTTCCCCTTGTCGGGGTCCCCTTCCTGATCGAACATCTTGGAATAATTCTTCTGCAGTTCCCCGTGTGGATCATTGAAGCCTCCGAAAGTGTGCGCGATGCACCTTAGCCACTCATGCCCGTAGAAACCGTCGTGTTCTTTCCAGACCTGCATGTTGTCGTTGGCCAGGTCGATTATGATTATCCCCTCGACAGGAATGTCTTTCAAGAACGACTGCACCGCTTCCCTCGTCCAAGTGTCCTTTTGGAAGAAGAACATCCAGCCCTGCATGACCCAGACGGCGTCCGAGATCGCCGCGTGGATCGCCTGGTAGCTTTCCCTTCCGTACCTTTGAAGATCCTCGTTCAAGCTTGACGTCACCGGGATCTCCATCTCGTTGAAGCTGTCCGCCAGGAAATATTTCACCGGGCCGAACATATTCGTGTAGGTCTGCATCCAGACCTTCGTCAGCTCCGTGAACGTCTGCGTTCCCGGTTCTATCCACCAGGATTGGCACTCGCCCGGCAAAGCGCACCAGTGCGCCCTTGCGTGGAAATTAGTCTTGCCGTGCGTTTCGGCATATTCCTCCGGAACGAAACCCGCGAACCCGGGCGCCACCGGCGTCATGCCGAGTTCCCGCATCCTTAAAAGGATCTGATCCTGCAGAACCTTCGTTTCGTCGATGTACTCGTCCGGGCAGGGGCCGTTGTGCTTATAAAGGTTCCCCATGATGAACCAGGGCGCGAAGGCCGGACCCGGGAAATAATCCTCCAAGCCTTTTTCGCTCACACCCAAATCAGTCCAGACTTTCCTGGCCACCGCCTGATAGCCAACCATCGCCAGCGGCATGTTTACGCCGTGCAACGCCAGCCAGTCAAGCTCTTCCTCCCAGCGATCCCACTTCCAATACGGCGCGGTATAACCGAAGGTGCAGACATTGAAATGATGTCTAAACTTATGCGGCGTTCCACCGACAGTCAGCTCAGCATCAGGATAATTCTCCACCTTCGGATGCCTCTGCTGCCACGTGACCATCACACCCGCGTGATCTTTCAGATATTCATAGCAACCTCGAACTATAGCAAGATCGTTCTCTCCTTTCACCAAGACCTTCCCATCTTTGGCCTCATAAGAAAACGTATCATAAAGATTCGTGTTCAAAGACGGAGCGTAAGCAAGCTTAAAATGGCTCGTGTCACCGAACACTCTCTCCAAAACTCCGTACGCCGCCGCAGGCCTTTTGCCGCCGCCCTTTTCACAGGCGCAGAAGAAGAAAGCCAAAGCGGCCGCTAGGACAAAAGCAAGGCAGCGTTTCATGCGCATTCCTTATGAACGCTTGCGAAGAAACAAAAAGCCTGCCAAAGCCAGAAGCCCCATGCACGCCGGCTCGGGGATCAGTTCGATGGTGATGTCGTCGACCCAGGCGTCAGTCGGATCGTTCCAACCGGTCCTGATGGCGAAGGAGCCGATGTCGCCGGAGGCGGCTTCATCGCAATAATTGCGAATCTCGTCAAGAGTTATATCGTCGCCCAAAGTGAATTCTTCCAACACATTGTCGACAGGATCGAAAAGCAGTGTGACCTTGTACCATTCGTCAACGCTCAGATCCGGATCGCCGCCGTTCCAGGTTCCGCCGGCGTCGATGTAAAGTTCATGAGTGTTGATGTGGACAACGGCGATCCTGTGGTTGTCTCCGCCGACCGCGTCGTAAAAATACAGCCTGACATATCTGTCGGCAGGCTTAAGCATGTACGAGACAAAGATCTTGCCATGATAAGGATTCTCATACTCAACAACCTTCTTGATCCCCGTGTCGCCGCCTTCCCTGGGGCCGTAAACATAAAGGGACTGGTCGCCGGTAAAAGAAACTTTGTTGGTCACCTCATACTGATTTATAGTGTGGCTGAATAGCTCGGTCCAGTCGTTCTGCCCGGTGATCGCGCCCAGCTCATAGCCTTCGTTTTCCTCAAAGCCGCAGAAAAACACCTGTTCCTCGGAGAAGGACGCCATAGCGGACGCTAAAAAGAGCAGCAAAAGAATTTTTTTCATATAACACCTGACAGTTTGGTTTTTAAAAACCCGGCCGAGCTACCCCGGCCGGGCTGATAAGCTTAAATAATATTTTCAGAACTTAAGAACGCTTGCGGAGCAGGAAAAGTCCGGCAAGAGCCAGCAGCCCAATGCTCGCCGGTTCCGGGACCAGATCGACGCTGATATCGTCAACATAGCTATCAATTGGCAAAGTGTTAACCTGAAAACTAATACTGTTGATTTCACCGGAAGCGCCGTCCCTATAAGCAAAATCTTCATCCGGGGCTACGTAAAGATTATCACCGACATAAATTTCTACAATTTCATTGAGTTTGGGGTCAAGCAAAATGCTGATCGGATACCACTCGGAAGAATTGAGATTGTAATTCTTGCTTCTGCTAGCGTGACCGGCATCCAAGTAGACATCGTCCAGTTTTATATGGATCGTAGTAATATTGTTATTATTTGAATCATTGAGGTAAGTTCTGACATAGTTTTCGCTAGGCCTAATTACGAAAGAAAATAAAATTTTGGCCTGATATGGATTGGAATAACTGATCGCGTGATCAACTCTGGACCCTCCGCTGAAATAAACAGACCTATTCCCGCTGAAACTGTCCGTATCGACAACTTGAGTGTTAGCTTCAGCATTCCTGTCTCCAGTCCAATCGACCTGTTTTCTAAGCACGCCCAGATTGTAACCTTCGGATTCCTCAAATCCGCATTTGAAAACGTTAACGCTTTCAGCAAAAGCCGCACCGGTCAAAAGAACGAGCGTTAAAACTAAAGCTTTTTTCATTTTTTTACCTTTGGTTAAAAGTTATTTTTATTTTCTTTTACGTATTTTACCGAAGGTAAACCGCTAAAAACAAGTAATGTATTTTTGGAACGCGATTTGTTTGTATCAAAGAAACACATCCTGGCAAATCTCTTGCTCAAAGCAGTTTATTTCCTCGGGTGAGCTTTGTCATAGACTTCCTTCAGCCTTTCTATCGTCACGTGGGTGTAGATCTGGGTGGTGCCGATGGAGGCGTGGCCAAGCATGGTCTGGACGCTTCTTAAATCGGCTCCGTTGTCGAGAAGGTGCGTGGCGAAGCTGTGGCGGAAGACGTGGGGCGTCACGTGCTTGTCGATGCCGGCCATGGCCGCGTAATTGGCAATTAGGCGCTCAATGGTGCGGGGAGAGAGTTTTCCCTTCGGGCCCGGGAAGCAGGGGCTGTTGTGTCCCCTGGAAGGATATTCGGGGTTGTTGAAGTAGTTGTTGAGGGCGCGCATCGCAAGTTCGCCAAGCAGGACGTATCTCGTCTTGTTGCCTTTGCCGACGACTCTCGCGGCGTGTTCGTCCATATCGAGCATGCCATGGGTAAGATTCACAAGCTCGGAAAGACGAAGACCGGTGGAATAGAAGAGCTCCATGATAGCTTCGTCTCTCAAGCCTTCAAGAGTTTCCTGATTCGGCATGGAGAGTATTTCCTCGACTTCCTTCAAGGTAAGCACGGTGGGAAGCGGTTTGCCGCGCTTAGGCGTTGTGAGGCTGGTGGCGGGAGAGGCTTTGATATTCCTTCTTCTGAAATGGAAGCCAAAGAAGGAACGGATGGCGGAGGCCTGTCTCGCTACGGTCTTGGGATCGTGGTCTTTTTCCGCGACGGAGTCGGAAAGAAAAGCGCGCAGATCTTCCCTTTGAATGTCTTCAAGGCTGGGAAGCTTGCCGCATTCGTTTAAAAACGCGACGAAACCATCGAGATCCCTTTTGTAGCTTATTATGGTCCTGGGACTGTAACGCCGCTCGCTTTTGAGGTACTCTAAGAATTGTTCTATAGCGGCAGAAAGTTCCATGATCTTTTTAGTAAGTGAAGTTGCAGTCGATGTTCTCTAAGAACGGCGCCTTCTCGTCTTTGGGAGACGTGATCTTCGGGAGATCAGGCAGAGGCCATTCAACGTTGACGGTCGGATCGTCGTAGCGAAGACCGCCTTCCGCTTCGGGATGATAGAACTCGGTGCATTTGTAATGGAAGACCGCTTCGTCGCTGACGACACAGAAGCCGTGAGCGAAGCCTTGCGGCACATAAAGGGATTTCTTATTCTCTTCGCTGAGAAGATCGCCTACCCATTTGCCGAAATAGGGAGAGCCTTTCCTAAGGTCGACGGCGACGTCGAAGACTTCGCCTCTGACAACTCTTACGAGCTTGCCCTGGGAATAAGGGTTCTTCTGGAAGTGCAGGCCTCTCAAAACGCCCTTGCGGCTTGAGCTCATGTTGTCCTGCACAAAATTGGTGGGTATGCCGGCTTCCTTGAAAAGATCGGCGCGGTAGGTCTCCATGAAGAAGCCCCTGTTGTCGCCGAACACATCCGGCTCGATCAGTTTGACGTCCGGAATAGCAAGAGAAATTATCTTCATTTTAATTTTTTAGTCGCGATAACGATAAGTGATACGGCCCTTCGTCATGTCATAGGGAGACATTTCCAGTTTGACGCGGTCGCCGGCGACGATCTTGATGAAGAAGTGACGCATCCTGCCGGAAATGTGGGCAAGCACTTCCATGCCGTTGTCGTCGAGTTTGACACGGTAGAGAGTGCTGGGCAGAACTTTGGTCACGACGCCCTCAACTTCGATTACATCATCTTTAGCCATAAATAAAGATAGTTGGTTAAATTGCGAATATAATAGCAGAAGAAGGGTTTAATTGCAAGAAAAATCATCGCTGAAATGAGATTCCCGCCAGGCCTTGTTGGCGGCAACGTCTTTTTTGACCACGATGTTTTTGCCGCCGGCGACCAGAACCGAGCCGGCTTTGGCGTTCCTGGGTTTGGAAACGAACTTTTTATAAGTGTAGATGACGTCCACTTTCGCAAGGTCAGGAGCTTTGGAAAGGGCGGCGCAGAGCTCGGCCGCTTCCTTCCAGGCGGTGGGCGTGATCTCTCTTCCCTTCTCCGCTCTTATGATGGCGTGGCTTCCGGGATAGTCCCTGACGTGCAGCCAGCCGTCGTTGCCGTTGGCGAGGCGAATGGTGACATAGTCGTTATCGTTCGCGCTGCGGCCGATGATTATTTTAAAGCCGTCGCTTGAAGTGCAACGGTAAACTTTGTATGGGCCGTCTGGATTAATTTTCTTTTGGGGCTTCTCTTTCTTTGCCGGCTTGGCTTCATCCGGGCTGTTCAGAGTTTTAAGTTCGGCCAAAGAGCAAACTGAAACTTTTTCGAGCTTTTCTTTCAGTACGGCGAGTTCCGCTTCCGTCGCGTCATGGCGCTTTTGGAGAGTTTCGAAACCTCGTTCGGCTTTTTGGGCGAGCTGGTAATAGTGCGTGACGTTGTCTTTGGGTGATTTGCCCTCCAAGAGTTTTATTTCTATGGTTGGGGCGTCCGGTTCGAAAACGTCCTGGAGCTCGATGCTTGTTTGCCTTGGGGAGATCTGATTGTAATTGATCTTAAGAAGGTCGCCCAATCTGCGGTAATGGTCGGCGTTCTGAGCTTTTTGGAGATCTTCCTCAATCTTCTGAAGCTTCTTTTCCGTCTTGGAAAATTCTTTCTGCAGCTTCCTCGTGAGAGCGTCCCTGATGAGAGAAGTCTCGATCTCTTCCGCTTTTTGCTTAAGCTCCTCCAAGGTGATCGTTCCCCATTCGTAGCCGGTGGTCCTGTCGGGAGGAGGCGTGTAGGCTTCCTTGGCTTTCAGCTTTTTGCAGCTGGTGGCTTCCACTACGCCGCATTCGTCTAAGAGCGTGGCGTGGGCGCCGGCGAAATGGAGATGCAGTATCCTTCTGTCTGAGAAGTAGAGACTCACTATGGAAGTCTCGGGATGAAAAACGAGCTTCTTAAGGTCGACGTCTTTTAAGGTGAGCGCCAGGGTACCAAGCTGGTCGGTCGCCTCGGGATACTCTTCCTTGGGAGAAGAGTCGCAAAGAAGCACGGCGTTAATGGGATTGGGAGCGAGGTAGAGATAATGAGTTTTGCTGCCTTCGAGACGCAAGACCCAGACCAGACCGTGCCAAAGGCCCAGCTTCCGTAAACTGAGAGGCAGAGGAAGGTCCATACCTACACTCCCAGAGCGTCGTAGAGAGCGAAGACTTTCCTGGCGTTGGTCTCCGCGTCGAAACTCCTTTTGGCAAACTCAGCGGCTTCCTTGCCGCAATTGATTCTCAGCTCGTTATCCTCGATGAGGCGCTGCAGTGCGTCGGCAAGCGCTTTGTGATCGAAAGGCTTGACGGTAAGGCCGGTCTCTCCGGGAATGATCTCTTCGCCCGGGCCGTCGATATCGAAAGCGACGGCGGGTTTGCCGGCGGAGCTTGCCTCGGCGATCAATCTTGAGAAGTGCGGTTCAAGGAAAGGCACGGCGAGCACGTCGCAGGCCGAGACGAGAGGATCGACGTGCGTGGAAGGCCCGCAGTACGTGACCTTGTCCCAGATGGCGAGCCTGTCGGTCAGAGCCCTCAATTTGTCGGACCAGGAGAGCATGTTGGTTATGCGGCGCCAGAGAGGATATTCCTTGGGAAGCTCTATGGGGCCGACCAGCGCAAGATGGAAATTGACGCCGCGGGCTTTCAGGAGCGCGGCGGCCTTGAGAAGCTTGTGCACGCCTTTGGCTCTAGTGAAGCGTCCGAAGTAGCCGATCAGCTTCTTGTCGGGATCATCCCCTACCAGGGTGTTCCTGAAATTCGCGTCAGGCTCGACATTCTGGTAGGCCTTGACATCGATGAAGTCGAAGACGTCGGTCGTGGGAACGTCTTTTCTTATGCGCCAGCGGCGGTGTTCGCTGGGAAGCATGAAGACGAAGGCGTTGCCCCAGCGCTTCGTATAGTGGCGCATCAGCATCCTTCTGAAGCCGACGTATCCGTGGGAAAGGACTTCCAGGACATTTACGACGACCGGCTTGCCGGTGGCGTGCGCCGCTTTGAGGATGCCGGGGACCACGATGGTGTTGATGTGGATGAGGTCGGGGTTCACTTCCTTGAAGATGCGCTTGGCAGTGCGGTAGGAAGTGAACTGCCCTTTCGTCATACGGTAGATCAGATGCGGCTTCTTGATGCCGTAGAAACCGTCCGAGATATGCAGGAAGGGAATGGCCCTCTGGTCGATGATGACCTTGTATCCGTTCTTTTCGAAAAGATCGGACGCCGAGCTTTTCCTGATGCACCAGATGACGGGGTCGTATTTCTCCTTGTCGAGATGCCTCAAGAGTTCCAGCAGAAGCTGCGGGGCGCCGCCCATGCCGGAGCCGTGGTGCACGAAAAGAATCTTTTTCCTTGCGTCAGCCATACTAATGGCTTATTTCGTCCTGAAGGCTTTTATCTCTTGGGCTATCATCTTCACCAGTTCGACCCTCGACTCGTAGCTCGCCCAGGAGATGTGGGGCGTAAGGATCATCTTGTCGGGATCGTTAAGCTGGAAATAAGGATGATTGAAAGGCAGCGGTTCCTGAGTGTAAGTGTCGCTGGCCGCGCCGGAAATGGTATAGTCGTTCAGACACTGCACAAGGTCCTCTTCGTTTATGATCCCCGCACCGCCGAAGTTCATTACGCAGGCCGTAGGCCTCATGAGCTTCATCATCTTGTTGGTGATGAGGTTTATCGTTTGGGAGTTGGCCGGGGCGTGCACGGAAAGGACGTCGCTGCGCCTCATAAGATCCTCTATTGAGACAGCCTCGTACTTGCCGGTCGGCTCCTCGTCCCTAAGAGGATAGTAGATTATCTTCATCCCCAGCGTCGTAGCCATCTCGGCCACTTTGTTGCCTATCTTCCCCATGCCGATGATACCCCAGGTCTTGCCGACGATGTCGAAGAAGTTTTGAGAGCTGTCGGTGAAGGAATGGCTCCTGGAATAAGCGCCGGATTTGACCGACTTGTCGAAGTAATGGAATTTGCAGACAAGGTTCAGCATCGCGGCGACCGTGCACTGCGCTATGGAATTAACGGCGAACCCCGTGATCCCTACGACCTTGATGCCGTTCTGTCTGGCGTATTCCAGATCGATGTTGGGAATGTTGGAGTCGATCGTAACGATCAGTTTAAGATTGCGGGCGCGCTCCATGTTGATCGCCCTTATGGGGACGTGGCTCGCCACGACGCATTCGCAGTTTTTAATACGTTCAGTAAGATCGAGAGCGCCTGAGCTGGCGTAGACCATGAGAGCCCCCTGCTCTGCTATGGGCGAGAGATCAAGCATGCCGAGCGAGTCGGCGTCCAGGAATACTATGTTGAACATAAACTATGATTGGTTGATTGATTAATGGTTGGATATCTCTACTAATCGGTCAAATTATAACAGAATTCAACTTAAAATGGAAGGAATCAATTTCCTAATTTTTCTTTTTTAAAAGCAAGAAAGCCGCAAGCACAAAAATGATCGGGAACGAAGGTTCCGGAAGGTCCGGGGCGCAAACAGTTAAGTTGTCGATATAAAAGCCCGCTTCTCCTTCCACGTTTATGTCGAACATGTCTATCTCTTTTTCAAAGTAACGTTCTTCCAGCGGCAGCTCTCCCTCGTCGAATTCTATGATGTCCGCATTGAGGCTGATCGACTTGACGCAGTAAACCGCCTGGGCGGTGTCCACTATGACGGACAGGTCGTTCCATTCGCCCAGGGGGGCTTCCATCAGCTTCGTCATCTCCCCTCCCATCACGCAGGAGAGAACGCTCATCCCGCTTTCCTGTTCCGAGGTTATGTAAAGCGGGAAATTGCCCTTCAAGTTTTTGTCCATGTCTCTTAACGCCGCGTTGTCGCCGCTTATCCTTACTTTCGCTTCGCCCTCGGAATCATCCATGAGATAGTGGAACTTAATTTTGTATTCGGAGTTTACTGGTATCTTGAGGGAGGTCCTGGCGTAGCCCTGTCCTCCCATGTAAAGGGAGAGATCCTTTACCTGTTGGTCTCCCTTGGCTTTCCAGGTGTCCTGGCCGTCCACGGGCCCCTCATGGAAGAAAGGCTCCTCGAAGTCAGCGGTGTAGTACCAGCCGCCCTTCGAGAAAGTGTAAAGAGAAGTGAGCGAACCGCTCATGGTCCTCTCCAGGTCGGCGTAGTCCATGACGACTCTGGAACGATAGAAAGCGTCCGCGAGATAATTCTTGTAAAGCACGAAACGTATGACCGAGGAGCGCGAGACCGTGCCGCTCACGGAATAAGGCAGGAAGCAGTCGGAATGGTCTAATACGGAGAGTGCGTAGTCGAAATCCAGATTGCCGTAGTTGTTGACAGTAGTGGCGACAAGGTTGGTGATACCTTCGCCGCCCAAATTCGTGACAGTCCCCCAGCTGGGGATGGGCGCGTTCTTCCTGGGCAGGATCTCCACCGTGAAATCGTCAAGGTAGAGCATCGCGTCAACGACTTCTGAACCGGCGCCGCTTATGGCGAACTTGTCGAAATAGGTCGTGGGATCGGTGAAGTTGTTGGGCATGTTGCGAAGAGGAATGCCCTCAACGTAGTTGGTGGTCAAGTCACCGAAGGTCAGGCTCGTCAGCACGTACCGGCTGTAATCCAGCGTGAAGGAGAAGGGAAACCACTCGTCGGTGCTGGTGCCAAATTCACCTATAAGGGGATACTCTTCCTCGCGGCTGCAGAAATTGTAGATGAAGAGCTGGCCGTCGCGGACTCTGAACTCGAAATCGGCGGCGTTGTTCCAGTAGTTCTGACGGAGTGAGAAGCTATTGTTGTCGCTCTCGGAATTCTTGAAGAGCATCATGCTGACTCTTACGATGGCATTCTCGGGAGTATGAACCGCGCAGGTGTAGCCGTCCCAGCCGGAGCCCCTGACGTAGTGCGCGCAGGCGCCGCTATATCCGAAGTCCACGTTGGTCACGATCATCTCATTGAAGAGCTTGCCGTAGCCGTCGTCCTTCTTGCCGTCCCAGCGAAACTGCCCCGTTATTTCGCCTTCCGTCATATAGGGAGCTTCGAAATTCTCACGGAAAAAGACGCGGCCGGAACCCGCCCTCAAAGTCACGGTCTTCTGGCCGTAAGAACCAAAGTCCACGAGAAGCGTAGTCTTGTAGTAGCCGTTCGTCATGGCGCCGCTGTCCAAGGAAAGATCGATCTCGCAGGCCGAAACGCAGACGCCGTTGGTCTCATCAAAAAGCAGCCATTCCGGATGCTCCACAGCCGTGACGGAATAGTTGAAATAGCCGCCGCCGTTGTTGGAGATGACGAGCGTCTTCGTACTCTCCTCCGGCGTGTATTCAATGTTCTCCGAGCTGAGATTGGGGATCGGCTCGTAGAGGCTCTCGTAGGCCGCCTCGATGTCGTCGATGGGCGAGCATTTGGGAGGTCCGCCGCCGAAAACGCCCACTCCGAAATAAGTGACGTCGTATTCGTCCAGCACGAAATTTTCCGGCGTGTTGGTCACGCTGTTTACGATGACGTTCATGAGCCTGCGTCCCGGATACGAAATGTTCAGTTCCACGGGCGTGAAGTTCTGGTCGCCTATGCCGCCGACACCGAAGTCTTCGGAGCCTCCCTTGAAATAAAAGGTGCCGCCGTTGCGGAAGCAGTAGAGCGCTCTCCCCTCTGCGCCGTCGCCCAGCATAATTCCGGCCATGTTGTAGGAGGATTTTATCTTGAAACGGATCCTCAGGACGCCGGAATCGGTGAAGACCGAAGGCTGCGTGCCCAGAGGGATCCAGACGCCGGAGTCGTCGTAATAGTCGCCTGTCATTTTCCTAACGCCCAGACACTTGGTCGTAACGTTGGTTACGTCGTAATAATAATGCTCCTTCATGTCTTCCCGATAGTACTTCAGATCGTCGCGCTGCGAGAAGAAATCGCCCTCTGAGTAGCTCTCGAAGTCCTCGCTGAAGAAGACCGTCGGTTCAGCTTTTAAATTGGACGATATAACAAGCAAAACGAAAAACAGCAAAAGTTTTTTCATGACAAAGCGAATGGGTTATTTATCATCTAATATTCTAATATTTTTCAACTGTGAGACAATGTTTTTTAAAGACATGCCCCGCTTGAAATTTAGAACATCAGATCAGGCTTTTCAATTTTGCCAATATCAGATCGATATCGGATTGAGGAGTGGAAGCGCCGGCCGTGACGCCTATTCTATGGTAGGGTCTGAGCTCTTCAGGCTCCCAATTCGCGGGATCGGTAACGAAGAAAGTCGCCTTGCCGCTGCCTCTGCAGATCTCGGCCAGACGGTTGCTGTTCGCGCTTCCTATTCCTCCTATGACGACCATGGCGTCGCAAGTCTCGCAAAGGGAAAGCGCTTCCTTCTGGCGCTTTTCGGTCGCCTGGCAGCGCGTGTTGCGGATCTTGGCGGAGGGGAATTTATTAAGGATCGCCTTCGTGACCGCTTCGAAAGTGGAACTGTCGAGCGTCGATTGGCAGACGACCGTGAAAGGCTTCGTAAAATTCAAAGAGGCGACTTCCGCTACGGTGCTGACGACCGTCCCTTCTTTGGCGAAACTCATGAGTCCCGTCACTTCCGCATGCCCCTTGTCGCCCAATATAACGACAGGCTCCCCTTCTTTAGCGGCGCGCTCTATGATCTTCCTTATGGCGATGACGTGAGGGCAGGTGCCGTCAAGGATGTCGAGTTCATGATCGTTCAAAAGGTCGTACTGCTCTTTGGGAACGCCGTGGGCCCTGACGAGAAGCTTCGCGTTTTTTGGAAGCTTCGCTATCTCTTCCTCGCCGAGCGAGGAACTGAGGACGCTCATGCCCTTTTTTCCCAGGGCTTCTATGACGGAAGGATTGTGGATCAAGGGGCCGAGCGAGCAGAGCGCTTTATTAGGCTCCTTTTCCAAAGAGTCGTTGGCAAGCTGCACCGCGCGTTTGACTCCCGCGCAGAAACCGGCTTCCTTGGCGACAATGATCTCGCGTTCCATCATTCCTCCTCGACCTTTACCTGGATGCGTTCGTAACGTCTCAGGGAGGACGTGATCTTCTCGACGTAAGTGGCGTATTCCTCTTCGCTGACGTTGCCGAGGCAGGGCGCGCAGCAACGCTCTATCTGGTAATAGAGGCAGGGCTTGCCCTTTTTCAGCTGATTGACTGTGCAACGCCTTAATTTGAAGCGGTCGCGGTAGCGCCGCAAAAGCTCGTCCGCGGAAACGCCCACTATGAAAGGGCCGAAGTAGCGGCTGCCTTTTTTCAAATGACGATGCGCCGGAATAAGCCTGGGGAAAGGCTCGAGGACCGTCAGTTCCAGGGAAGGATAGCTCTTGTCGTCGCGCCCCATAACGTTGTAGCGCGGCAGATATTTCTTGATGAGCTCGTCCTCTAAGAAGAGCGCCTTCGCTTCGTTTCCGGTGATCCTGAACTCGATCTTCCTCACCTTCTCGACAAGGAAAGGAATACTCCTTCTTCCGTCCCCGCCGGGACGGAAATACTGCTGCATCCTCAGCTTCAGGTTCACGGCTTTGCCGACGTAGATGACAGTCCCCTCCTCGTCGTACATGAGATAGACTCCGGTCGCTTTGGGAGCGTCCTTGTAACCCGGAGCGGTCTCCATTACGCTGATAGGCTCATCAGAGGAAACGGCCATTTACTTGACGGCGGGACGACCTATGCTGTAATAAGTGAAGCCCAGTTCCTTCATTTCGGAGGGCGAATACTGGTTGCGGCCGTCGAAGATGACGGGCTGCTTCAGGAGCTCTTTGATGCGCGGGAAATCCGGGACTCTGAATTCGTTCCATTCGGTCAAGAGCATCATGGCGTCGCAGTCTTTGAGCGCTTCGTACGCTTCCTCGCAATAAGTGATCGTGTCGCCGAAGACAGCCTTGGCGGTCTCTTTCGCCACCGGGTCGTAGCCCTTGACTTTCGCGCCGGCTTCCAGGAGCAGCTTTACGATGACCTGAGAAGGAGCGTCGCGCATATCGTCGGTCTGAGGTTTGAAAGCCAGCCCCCAGAGGCCGAAAGTCTTGCCCTTAAGGTCGCCCTGGAAATGTTCCTTGGCCAATTCGAAGAGCAGTTCTTTCTGCTTGGCGTTGACCTTTTCGATGGCGTCTATCATGATCGGCTCATAATCGTTCTCCCTGGCCGTGGCAGCCAAGGCCTTAACGTCTTTCGGGAAGCAGGAGCCGCCGTAGCCGATGCCGGAATAGAGGAAGCGGCGTCCGATGCGGGAGTCGAGTCCCATGGCGATCCTGACCTTCGTGACGTCCGCGCCGACTTTCGAGCAGATGTTGGCGATCTCGTTCATAAAGGAGATCCTGGCGGCCAGCATGCAGTTCGAGGCGTATTTGCACATCTCGGCGGACTTGTTGTCCATGACAAGGATGTCTGCGCCGGATTTGGTGAAGGGATCGTAGAGAATGCGCATGATCTCGGCGGCCTTCTCGCTGGTCGTGCCGATGACCACGCGCTCAGGTTTAAGGAAATCATCCAAAGCCGCGCCTTCCTTCAGGAACTCAGGGTTCGAGACCACGTCGAAAGGCTGCGTGGTGCCCTGGGAGAGCACTTCCTTGACTTTTGCGGCCGTGCCGACGGGGACCGTGCTCTTGTTGACGACGATCTTGTAGCCGTTGAAGTAGGGCGCAATCTCTTTCATGACCGCCCAGACGGCGGAAAGATCCGCTTTGCCGTCCTTGCCGGTCGGGGTTCCCACCGCGGAGAAAATCACGTCGGAATTCTGAACAGCGTAACGCATGTCAGTCGTGGGAATGAGTCGCTTGGCGGCCAGGTTGCGTTTGACCATTTCTTCCAGACCCGGCTCGAAAATGGGTATCTCGCCGTTGAGAAGTTTTTGGATCTTGGCTTCGATCTTGTCAACGGTAATGACAGTGTTGCCGCTGTCAGCGAAACAGGTGGCGGCCACAAGGCCGACGTATCCGGTACCAATCACTGCAACTTTCATTTTGCGCTCCTTATTTAACGAATGACTTTCAAAAATTTTCTCTTGCCGACTTTCAGGATAAAGCTGTCGGCTTTAGGCATGGTAAGATTGAAGCCCGTGACTTTCTCGCCGTCGCAGGTCACGCCGCCCTGCTGGATGACTCTCCTGGCTTCGCTCTTCGTGGCGGCCAGTTTGTTCTCGACCAGAAGCTCGAGAAGGTCAAGCTCGGGGACTCCGCCCTCTTTCAGCTTGTACTCCGGAATGTCGTCCGGGATCTCTTTGTTGCTGAAAACATTCTCAAAATTGGCGATGGCCGCGTCGGCCGCTTCCTTGCCGTCGTAGATCTCGGTGATGGCGTGCGCCATGGCTTTTTTCACCGTCATCGGGTGGACGGTGCCGTCCTTGACGCCCTTTCTCCATTCCGCGATCTGCTCCATGGGAATGTCGGTCAGAAGCTCAAGGTACTTGAACATCAGTTCGTCGTTGACGGACATCAGTTTGCCGACTTTCTCGTTCGGGGGATCGGCGATGGCGACGTAGTTGCCGTAGGATTTCGACATCTTCCTTACGCCGTCAAGGCCTTCCAGCAAAGGCATGGTAAGGCAGACCTGAGGTTCCTGGCCCGCTTCCCTCTGCAGGTCGCGGCCGACCATAAGGTTGAAGGTCTGGTCGTTGCCGCCCAGCTCCACGTCAGCCTTCAGGACGACTGAGTCGTAGCCCTGCATGAGAGGATAGACGAATTCGTGCATGTGGATGGGAAGATTGGCCTGGAAACGCTTCTGGAAATCGTCGCGCTCCAGAGTTCTCGCCAAAGTCGCCTGCGCCAAAAGCGCGATCACTTCCTTAAAAGTCATCTTCGAGAACCACTCGCCGTTGTAGCGGACGATAAGCTTGTCTCTGTCGAGGATGCGGGAAGCCTGCTCAAGGTAGTGCTCGGCGTTCTTCAGGACCTGCTCCTCCGTAATCTGCGGACGCGTCTTGTCGCGGCCGGTCGGGTCTCCTACCTGCGCCGTGAACGAGCCGATGAGAAGCACGGCCTGGTGGCCGAGATCCTGGAACTGCCTGAGTTTTCTAAGGACCACGGTGAAGCCCAAATGAAGGTCGGCGGCCGTCGGGTCGACGCCCAGCTTGACGATCAAGGGTTTTCCCTTGGCGAGTTTCGTTTTAAGTTCTTCCCTTTCCGTAATGGTCATGGCGCCTCTTTCCAGGATCGCCATCTGTTCCTCAACTGGTCTCATATTTATCCTCTATTTATTTTTACGTGATTTTATCAGAAGCTTTGAATTATGGCAATTTACTGCCCGTCCCTTACTCCGTGCAGAAGCATCTTCATCTGCGCCATCTTCTCTTCGCTGGCGGCCATGATGAGAAGCTCGTCGCCCTCCTGGATGACCGTAGATCCGTTGGGCGTGATGAAGTCGCTGCCCCTCTTGATGCCCATGACAAGGCAGTTCTTGGGAAAGGACATGGAGAGAAGCGAGCGGTTGATGCACTGGTCTCCCGGACATACGGTGAAACTGTCAAGGTTCGACTGGAAGGAATCGGAGACTTCCAATCCGAAATCGCTGGTCTTGCTCTTGTCCTCGGGGATGGTGACGTCCAGAAGCTTTCCGGCCCAGACTAAGCTCGAGCCCTGGAAAAGCACCGAGGAGAAGGAAATGCAGCAGACCATGAAGAAGATCGCCCGCGCCATCGGGTCGTGAACGCCGAAAGCGACAAGAGGATACGTCGCGAAAACGATCGGCACGGCGCCGCGGAGTCCCACCCAGGAAACGAAGAGCTTGTCCTTTATGGGCATCTTGAAAAAGTGCAGGCACAGGAAGACGGAGATGGGGCGCGCCACGAACATAAGCAGCGCCGAAACAGTGAGGCCGAAACCGATGTAAGGCTTGAAGCGCTCGAAAGGCGCCGCCAGAAGGCCCAGCATAATGAACATCGTGATCTGCATGAGCCAGGCGAAGCCGTCGAAGAAACGCGACATGCTTCGCTTGTGGATGATGTTCGCGTTGCCCAAGACCATCGCGGAGATATAGACTGCCAGGAAGCAGTTGCCGCCCAAATGCTCCGCCGCGGAGTAAACGATCAAGGTCATGCTGATGACCAAAACGGAATAGAGTCCGTCCGCCTCAAGTCTGATGCGGCGCATGATGAAACTCATACCGTGTCCCAGCGTATAGCCTACGAAAGCGCCGACGATCATGCCTTTCGCGAGCGTAAGAAGCATGTTGCCGGGCGCGCACTGACCCATGCACAGGTCGATGCAGGTGACGGTCAGAAAGTAAGCCATCGGGTCGTTGGAACCGCTCTCAAGCTCCAAAAGAGGCCTAAGGTCGTTCTTGAAGTCGAGATTCTTGGTCCTGAAGATGCCGAAGACGGAAGCAGCGTCGGTAGAGGAAACGATGGAGCCGAGAAGCAGCGCGTAAGGCCAGGTGAAGTTCTTCCAATGAAAGAGATAGGCCAGAAGCATCGTCAGCGAGCCAAGGATCCCCGCCGTGACAAGAACGCCGATCGTCGAAAGGACTATTCCCTTGTAGAGGACCGGCTTTATCTTGTAGAACTTCGTCTCAAGACCGCCGTAGAAGAGGATGAATATAAGGGCGAAGTCGCCCAGGCCTCTCGCCACCGCGATGCTCGAGAAATCGAGCCCGTACTCCCCTGCCAAAAATCCCACGAAGAGGAAAAGCGCGAGGATCGGGATGCCGGTGCGGCTGATCGTTCGGCTGAAGATGATCGACAGGAAGAAAAGGATCGCGCCGATCAGGAGGAAGTTTTCCGTCGAAAGCTTGATGAAGCCCTTGGCGGTCTCCGTGACAACGTTGGTGCTGCAGGGAATGGAAACGGAAACGGCAGCGTAAAGGTCGGTCAGAGACGGGATCGTCTCGGAGACCAGACTCTCAAAGCTTTGAGTTAACACCTGTTCCACTGCCATAAAAGATCAGAGCTTGTTCTTGGGCAGGACCGCCCTTAAGTGAAGATAGATGGCGTCAGCGGGAAGTTCTTCGCCGTTATCCAATTTTTCCATGGCCAGCGCCAAAAGACACTTCGCGTCGAAATCCGTTTTTATGTGAACAAAATGTTTACCAGGGAAATCTGTTTCGCCGCACTCGCCGTAATAGCACTCGCAGTCGGGGAACTTGAGCGAAAGCTCGTCTTTCTTGCAGAAGCCGGCTTCTTTCTTTCCGTCCGTACGGTACTCGTAATAAAAACCGCCGCCGGCCTTGGCGTCGAGAAGCAGCAGTTCGTTCCCGCTTTCCTTATGCCGCGGGAAGCAGTCGAAACGCGAAAGCCCGACAAGCTTCGAGCCCCAGCCGAGCGCGAGCCCCTGGGCCGCCGCGAGGCCGGTCCTGATGCCCGTAAAGGAGCCAGGCCCGCGATCCACCACGATGATCTCTGGAACGCGGCCGCGAATCATTTTCTCTATCGCGGGCATGATCTGGCTGGAAAGATCCCTGCCCATCGGAAAGATCTCCTGGAAAAACCCGACGTACTCGTCGAAGAACGACACCGAGGCTTCCTGATAAGAGGCGGTCTCAAGAGCGAGCATACTCATTTACAGCTTCTCCTCATCGCCTTCCTTTACCACGAAATTCTCCTTGGGCGCGTAAACGCCCTCGCCCTTGGCCCAGACGCCGAAGGTCATAAGGAAGATCTTGATGTCGAGCCAAAGCGACCAGTGCTCCACGTACCAGACGTCAAATTCGATCCTCTGCGGCCAGGTCAGGGAGTTGCGGCCGTTGACCTGGGCCCAGCCCGTCACGCCGGGCGGGACCAGAAGACGCTTCTTCTGGTGCTCGTCGTATTCCGCCGTCTGGTATAAAAGCGTAGGTCTCGGGCCCACGACGCTCATTTCGCCCAGGAAGATGTTGATAAGCTGCGGCAGTTCGTCGAAGCTCGTCTTCCTTAGGAAATTCCCGACTTTCGTGATCCTCGCGTCGCCTTCGCCGGTATAGAAGCCCTCCTTGTCAGCTCCGACCGTCATGGTCCGGAACTTGTAGATCATAAATGGCTTGTTGTCTTTCCCGGCCCTTTCCTGCAGGAAAAAGACCGGTCCCTTGCTGTCGAGCTTAATTAGCACGGCGATAACGAGCCACGGCAGGGCGCAGAAAATGAGCCCCGCTATGGCGATCAATAGATCGAGAACTCTTTTAAGAAATCTCTGCATCAGCGGCTGGCGTATTTTTTTGCAAGGGCTTCCCTGTTCTCCTTGTACCACTCGATGGTCTTTTTAAGACCTTCCTCGAAATTGGTGTGAGCCTGGAAGCCGAAGTATTCCTTGGCCCTGGAGGTGTCGAGGCAGCGTCTCGGCTGGCCGTCGGGTTTGCTTGAATCCCAAACGATCTTGCCAGTGAAGCCGGTCAGCTTGGCGATCAGTTCGACGAGGTCTTTGATGGAGATCTCGAAGCCGGCGCCCAGGTTGACGGGCTCGATGCCGTCGTAGCGTTCGGCCGCCAGCGCGATCGCTTCCGCGGCGTCCTCGACGTAGAAGAATTCTCTCGTGGCCTTGCCGGTGCCCCAGACTTCAATGGAGTCGGCTCCCGCTTCCTTCGCTTCAACGCACTTCTTGATAAGCGCGGGAATAACGTGCGAGGAACGGTCGTCGAAGTTATCCCTCGGTCCGTAGAGGTTGACAGGCAGGAGATAGATGCCGTGGAAATCGTATTCCTGGCGGTAAGCCTGCAGCTGCACCATCATCATCTTTTTGGCCAGTCCGTAGGGCGCGTTGGTCTCTTCGGGATATCCCAGCCAGAGGTCCGTTTCCTTGAAAGGAACCGGCGTGAACTTCGGATAGGCGCAGATCGTGCCGAGCGCCACGAACTTTTCGATGTTGTGGAGTCTCGCCTGTTCGATGAGCATGGCGCCCATCACCATGTTGAGATAATAGAAGCTCCCCGGATGCTCCCTGTTGGCGCCGATGCCGCCGACGACCGCCGCCAGGTGAATGACGATGTCCGGCTTGATCTCTTCATACATTCTTACGATCTCGGCTTCCTTGGTCAGATCGTATTTGTCGCGGTCCGCGATGAAGACATTTTTGCAGCCGCGGGCTTTCAGACGATCGATGAGATGGCTGCCCAGAAATCCCAGGCCGCCCGTAACGCAGATCCGTTTTTCCGTGAAGTTCATAAACAAATCCCCTTTATAATTGTTTGGTTTGTGGTTTTAAGTTCGCGAAGTAAGCGCGCATTTTCCTCGTAAGCGAAATCCTTTTGAAAAAAAGCGCGTAAGTAATGAAAGGAGCGAAAAATTTCGCGGGCGCCTTGAAAAGAAGATACAGCGATCTTCCCAAGGGCGCCAGAAAAAGCAAAATAAAAGTTTTGAAGCAGCAGAATCCGCGCAGATTCTTAAGGCAGGTGTCGAGCGCGTTGGAGCCAAGCCTAGTTATGGTGGCACCGCTCTTCTCGTACCAGCGGACACCCTCCTGTGAGCCGGAGTGCACGTGGTGGCACTTGAGGGTCGGACAGTAGAGCGCTTTCCCGCCGATCGCGTTCAGCCTCAGATAAAGGTCGATGTCTTCGCCGTAAGCGAAATAGCGTTCGTCGTAGTATTCCTTCTTTCCGCTGGCTGACAGTTCTTCTGGAATGGCCGCCTTCTCTAGTTCGCTTGCCATAAAGAGCGGCGCGCAGCCGCCCGGCGCGAAGACGAACTTCTCCGCGAACGGTTCCGTAAGATCTGTCGCCAAGCTGAGGAATCTCGTCGGCACGACGTAGGTGCACAAGACTTCCTCCGTCTCCCCTCTTTCCCTGTCGTAGCGGTAGATCAGCGGGCCTATCATCGTAACGGTCGGATCGGCCTTGATCTTCTCCGCCGCCTTCGCGAAAAAGTCCGGCGCCAAGAAAACGTCGACGTTCAGCGGCATGAGCCAATTTCCGGAAGAAACGCGCAAACCTTCGTTCATGCCGGCCGCGAAGCCGGTGTTCATAGGAAGCGTTACGCTCTCATAGCCGAAGCTTTTGAATTCCTCGCTGTTCAGGTACTCTACGCTGCCGTCCGTTGACCCGTTGTCCACCACGATGACTTCCAGGGCAGGATAGCTCTGGGCTTTCAGCGCGGCGAGGTTGCGCTTCAATAGTTCCAGCGTGTTCCAGTTCAGGACCACGACGGAAAAACGCGGATCAACGGAGGAATCGGCCATTACTTGATATCCGTAAATTTCCTAACGTTGGTGTCGGTGCCCACGACGACAAGAATGTCGTTCTCCTCCAGAGGCGAGTGCGGGTCTGGCGAAAGCATAAGGAAGCGCTCCTTCTCCTCGCGGTTGACCGGGAGGCGCTTGATGCCGATGACGTTGACGCCGTAGCGGTCGCGGAGCCTCAGGTCGATCATGCTCTTTCCCACGAAGCTCTTCGGAAGGTCCACTTCCGCAATACTCGCGCCCGAGGCGAAGGGAATCACTTCCCTAAGGTTCGGGGCGTAGATCATTCTGGCGACGCGGAGACCCATTTCCTTTTCGGGATTGACAGCTTCCGTCGCGCCGACCTTCTTCAATATGTTGGCGTGCAGTTCGGAACTGGCTCTAGCCACGATGCGCTTCACGCCCAGCTGCTTTAGGAGCGCCGTCACCATGATGCTGTTCTCGACGTGATGGTCGCCTATCGCGACGACCACGACTTCCATAGAGGTGATGTCGGCTTCCAGAAGCGCTGATTCATCCGTGCAGTCCATGCAGAGGGCGCCCGTGACGTTCTCTTCGTCCGCCACTTTCTGGACCACGTCCTTGTCGGAATCGATCGCCAGGACCGGAATGTTGTGCGATTCCAGCCAGCGTACGACTTCCGTACCGAAACGGCCGAGGCCGATCACTGCGCATCTTTTGATCATAAGTTTTCCTCCTTAACCCACCATCAAAGGTGTCTTGGGATATTCTATAGCCGAGCGTTTCCTGGTCGGCAGTAAAAGCAAAAGCGTAAGCGGCCCGATCCTTCCGATGAACATCATGGCGGTGATGACGAGCTTGCCCATGACGGAAAGTTTTTCGGTTATGCCCATGGAGAGACCGGTCGTTCCGATGGCGGAGACGGTCTCGAAAAGGATCTCCTCGTAGCCTCCGTTCTCAAAGGTCAGAAGCAGAATGAAGCCAGTTAAAAACGAGACGTTGTAGAGCATGAAGACCGTGACGGCGCGCCATACGGTGTTGGCGTTGAAAGAGTGGCGCCCCAACGTCACGTCGTCGCGGCCTCTAAGCACCGCGAAAAGCAGCGCCAGGAAGATCACCAAAGTCGTCAGCTTGACGCCGCCGGCCGTGGATCCGGGCGCGCCGCCCACGAACATAAGTATCATGGTCAAAAAGCGGCCGGCGCGGCTCATGTCGTTAAGATCGAAAGTCGAGAAGCCGGCCGTCCTAGCCGTGACTGAACAGAAGAGCGCGTTGCAGATCTTCTCCGGCCAGTCGAAATTGGAAAGGCCTCTGGCATGGTCCCAGATCAGGAAGCCGATCATGCCGCCGAAGACCAGAATAAGCGTGCCCACTATGACGACGCTTACGTAGAAATTGGAATGGGGCTTCTTGAAGCGCACAAAATCGCTGATCCAGGAGAGCACTCCGAAGCCCAAGCCGCCGGCCACGATCAGCACCGTGAAGGTCAGAAGGATCCAGGGGTGGTGCTGGAACATCATAAGGCTGTCGGTCTGCAGAGAGAGCCCGCCGTTGCAGAAAGCCGAGACGGCATGGAAGACGCTCTTCCAGAGCGCCACCCTCCATTCCAATCCCATGTGCAGCATCTGCGGGAAAAGGAAAGCGACGCCCACCGCCTCTATGATGAAGGTCGCGGCACAGATGAAGATCGTAAGCGGCAGAACGTTCGACTGGCGCTTTTCGCCCAGCATGTCCCTGACGAAATATTCCTGCCTCAAGCCTATCGCCCTGCCCAGTACGAGCGCGCTGAAAGTTGACAAAGTCATGATGCCCAAGCCGCCTACCTGGATAAGGCCCAAGATGACGACCTGCCCGCTGAAGGAAAAGACCTTCGAGATATCGACCGTCGCGAGGCCCGTGACACAGGTGGCGGAAGCCGACATAAAGAGCGCGTCCACCAGCCCAATGTCATAGCCCTTGTTCAAGACCCAGGGCAGGGCGAGGAGGTACGTTCCCGTAAGAATGACGCCCAGGAAGCTCACGACCAGAAGGAGCGCCGGGTGCTGGAAGAAATAATTGCTGAAACGGTCAAAGGCCGCGGAACGGGCGAAGTAATGGATAAGGACAAGGGCAAGCACCGCCATCACTCCCAAAAGGCCCAGCGACCATTCGCCGAAGCAGAAAGCCGCGATCGTAAGGACAAAGGCCGTCAGGATGAAGAAGCAGAATTTCCCCTTGCTGCGCTTGTAAAGATGTATCTCGCTGCGGAAGCTGCCGTACAAAGCCCAGAGCCCTAAAACGGAGCTCGTTATGAAAGCCGCGCATCCCATGACGTCCGAGCGGTAAAGCAGCAGGGCAAGCGTAAAGAGCGCCAGCCAGTTCAAGGGCATGAAGAGCATCGTCCTCGGACCGAAAACGGGCTTCAGCCAGCGCTTCTCGTTCAGAACGGCCGCCTCCGCGTCGACGTTGGCGCGGTAGAAGTTGAAGGCCACCCTGAAGACCAAGAATCCGCAGTAGATGGCAGGCGCCAGGCCCAGGAGCCAGCTGCGCCAGTCATTTGTCCAACAGAAGAACAGCGGGCTGAAAGCGAAAGCCAGCAGCGCCCCCAAAAGCAGGGCGCTAAGCGGCCTTTTCGCGGCAAGGAAGAAGGCGCCGGCCAAAAGGAGGACGTTCACCGCCAATACGGAAAGGAACAAAGGATCAGTCAGCCTTTTCGTTCCGAAAGCGAAGGCGACGAGGAAGACGTTGCAGAACAGTTCCGCCAAAAGCAAAAGCAGGGCGTTCCTGGTCTCCCTCTGGACCAAGACTTCTTTTACACGGAATATTAGCATATTTATATATTATACCATTCCGGCCCTTTTTTGGGGCAAAAAGAAAAGCGGGAGAGATATCTCCCGCTTTTTGGACCCTTGACTATTGTGGTTATCAGAACCAGGGCGCGGTGCTCTTGAATTTGCCCTGGCTGTCCAGGAAGATATTGGTCGAGGCCTCGTAATCCCCAATTTTGACCTTGAAGGGCACGGAAGAGTTGAAGGGAATATTCTGCAATCCCTCGCAGTAGGCGCTGCTGGTGGTCAGGGTCTTCAGGTTGCACTGGAAGAAGTCCTTGTTCGGCTTGGAGTGGATCTTGCCGGTCACCTTGTCGTCGCTCGTTTTCTTCTTGTAGTTCGAGACGAAGGTGTTGGCTTTCGTCCAGCCTCCCTGCTCCAAGGGGAAGGTCAGGGGGCCAAGCGTCACGCTTCCCACCCCGTTGGGAGAGACGCTGACCAAATTGGTCTGCGTGATGTTCGAGATGTAGAAGTTGAGGCCGGTTCGCTTCTTGTTCACGATGACTTTTTTGATCCTGAAATCCTTGCTGCCCCGGAATACCGTGATGGAAACGCTGTTGGTCAGATGGTGGCCGCTGACGGCGTAGACGCGCAGGGCGTTGTTCCCTTTGTAGAGTTTGGCCGTAAAGGCCCAGTTCACGCAGTTGGTCGAAACGTAGGTGTCCCCTTCCCCCCTCTGGCTCTTGACGGAAAGATAGACGTTGCTGACGCCGCTGTCGGCGTAGGCCGTGCCGTAGATGTCCACGGTCTCTTCGTAGGTGAAGTATTTCTCGCCGGCCTTGTGGGAGAGGATCTCGATCTCAGGCTTGGCTTCCTTCGGCACTCTCAGGTTGACGAAAGCCCAGTTGGTGTAGCCGTTGTTGGCGATGGCGAAGGCCTTGATCTTATTGGCGCCTTCCTCGAGGTTCAGCTCGCACTGCCAGTTCGTCGTGCCTTCCGCCACAAGATCTTTGGTCCCGCTGGCGGAGACTTGTTTCACGGTCACTTTCTTGATGCCGTCCTTGAATTCCGCCGTGCCGGTAAGAGTGTATTTGCCCTGGAGCGCCGGTACCTCGTCCTCATCCTCATACTTGCCGTCAAGGAGGATCTTGATGTCCGGGAAGAGCGCCAGCTGCTTGGAGAAGTGGTCGAGATGCTCGGGGATCCTGGAACGCCAGTATTTCCAGTCGTGGTCGCCCGCAGGACGGGTGAAGACCAGGTCCACGTTTTTCCGGCGTCCCATGGACATCAGGCAGTTGGCCATGTCCATGTTGATCTCCGCCAGATTGTAAGATCCCAGCCAAATATCCTGATCGCCGCAGTCGAAGAAAAGCTTTATGAACTTCTTCGGAGCGATAGCCGTGGCCAGCTCGTTGGTCTCGAGGGTGCTGATGTTGTCGAGGGCCTTGCTGATCTTCGGTCCGACAAAGGCGCCGCTCATGGAAGAAGCCGCGCAGTAGCGGCAGTTGTAGTAGGCGTCGCAGCAGCCGGCGATCCTGAAAGCGCCGTAACCGCCCATAGAGATGCCGCTGATGCCGCGGATGTTCTTGACGCGGTATTTCTGCGCGATATGCTTCGGCAGGTCGCGGCACATGGCGCCCATATAGCCGTTTTTATACTCATACCAGGAGTTTTCATACACGGCGCCTTTCCAGCGGCTGCCCTGCGGGAAAACTATGATGAACTCGTTGGTATGGTCCGTACCCATGAAGGTCGAGTAAGCTTCCTCGTACCAAGTCTGATCGTTATCGTCGCGGCCGTGCAGGAAATAGATGACCGGATAGTACTTGTTGGTCTGCCAGTTGTAGCCGGAAGGCAAAATGATGCCGTACCTGAGATCTCTGCCGACGCTGTCGGAGTGATAGACCTTGTTGGTCTCCCAGACCATGGCCTGGGCGGCGAACGAGACCGCTAAAAGAAAAAGGAACAACAGTTTCTTCATAAGAGTTGCCTCACTTAAGATTTTTTATGATCGACAGGTAGCGCTTCCTTGCGTTGTTCGCCCACTCTGTCTGAAGTTTTGCTTTCTTTTCCGGATCGTTGTATTCCTTCACGCCCAGCTCGAGGAAGTCCTCGTTATTCATAACGGGATGCTCGAAGAACATCTTTTTCAACGGGTCGTCATCTTCTAGATCCTTCACCAATTTCCAAGCTTTCGTGCATTCAGTTATCTCATCAACGAAAAGGATCCCGATATAATCCCTGAAAATGTTCATTCTAGCCGAGGCTTCAGCTATATTATAGCGAAATTTCGACTCCATCTTAAAGGGAGAATTTTTCAGCATAGCGCCGGAAGGGTACTTCTCGTACATGTAGGGGCAGACCGACATCTTCAGCAGCGCGTATTCTTTCGGCGCGTCCGGATCAGTACCCGGGAACAGCGACCAGAGTTTCTGGCCTTTCTCGGACAGGTTGAAAAGAATGAATTCGCGCGCGAGTTCAGGTTCGGGCGCGCCCTTCAGGAGCGCTATGGCGTCCGGCGTTATGACCGTTTCCCCGGGAGGCAGAAGAAATCCCAGACGCTCTTCGCCCGCGTCCATGATGGCGTTCAGGGCGTAAACGTCGATGCAGAGCCCGAAGGCCGCCTCCCCCAGCGCCACGTCCTTGGGAATGCTTCCGGCGTTCCCGGAAAACGACCGGCAGTTGCCGCTCATGGCGCTTATGATCTTCATCCCCTCAGTCCATCCGAAACGCTGCACGATGATCTCGTACATCATGAAGACGGAGCCAGACTTTCTCGGGTCGGCGGAGGCGATCCAGGAAAAAGCCTCGGGCTTCGCCAGATCGCTCCAGCTCTTCGGCTCGTCTATGCCGAGCTTTTTCAGCAAGACTTTATTGTAGATTATCCCGAAGCCTGACAGCCCCACGCCGTACCAATAACCTTCATTGTCAAAGGTAGGCACTCCCGCGCAGTCTTTGCCGATCGTGGACAAGATCTCCTCAGGCAGTTCGCAGGCAGCCAAAAGCCCGTCCTTCTTCAAGGCCAAATACGGATCGGTGCCGCCTCCGTAAAGCAGATCGACGCCGATGCCGGCCGGCTTGTTCTGGAAAGAGGAGCGGATATAGCGGATGATGTCGGAAGTGCCGCCCACGTCGAGCCAGTCGAATTTTACGGGCGCCTCTCCCCTATCAACTCTGTTGCTGTTGAAAGCTCTCTCAACTTCGTTCCTGACGCCCTCCCAGTGCGGGGAAAGGATCGTCAGCGTTCCGGCGTAAGAAATGGAGCCGCCTCCCTTGCCCGCCTCCCGGAGGCTTTTTCGCAGGAAAAAGCCTCCTATGGCAACGGACAAAGCCAAAATAAGAATGAGGGAGCTTAAGCGCATGAATTATTCAGTGACAGCGGTAATGGCCGCGACCGTCACGATATCCTCGGGCTTGCAGCCGCGGGACAGATCGTTGACGGAGCGGGCGCAGCCCTGGAGCAGCGGGCCGAAGGCTTCCGCTTTCGCGAGCCTTTCGGTCAGCTTGTAGGCGATGTTGCCGGCGTTCAGATCCGGGAAGATCAGAACGTTGGCCTTGCCGGTGACGGGGCTGCCCGGGGCTTTCTTGGCGCCGATGGCTTCGATCAAAGCGGCGTCGGCCTGTAATTCGCCGTCCACTTTCAGTTCCGGAGCGCGCTCTTTGACGATATTGGTCGCTTCGATGACCTTGTCGACGATGGCGTCTTTGGCGCTGCCCTTCGTGGAGAAGGAAAGCATCGCGACGTAAGGTTCGACCTGAAGGATGTTGCGGCAGGATTCGGAAGCCGCGATGGCGATGTCAGCCAGCTGTTCGGCGGTCGGGTTCGGCACCACGCCGCAGTCGGAATAGACGAAAGCGCCGTCCGCGCCGTAAGGGCAGTTCGGGACGACCATGAGGAAGTAGCTGGACAAAGTCTTGATGCCGGGTTTCGTCTTCAGAACGTGCAGAGCCGAACGAAGCATGTTGGCGGTGGAGTTGAAGGCGCCGCCGACGTAACCGTAAGCGAGGTTCTCTTTCGTCATCATGGCAGCGATGTAGAGATGATTCTTCATCATCTCGGCCGCCTGGTCCATCGTCAAGCCTTTGGCCTTGCGCATTTCGTAGAACTTCTCAACAAAGCCATTTTCAGCGACCACCTTGTCGGGGTCGTAGAGCGTCACGCCGTCAAGGCTGGCGCCGTTTTCTTTGGCCAGCTTGTAGACCTCGTCGGTCTTGCCGATCATGGCCACTTTGCAGAAGCCTTCCTTCACGGTCTTGTCGGCCGCTATTACCATCCTGGGATCCCAGGATTCGGACAGAATGATGGTGCGCTGCAGTTTGGCCGCGCGTTCCTTAAGTTCGGAAATAATGTTGCGACTCATATTGATACTCCTTGTATTTTTGTTTCTAAATATTCTACTAAATTCTCCCATATTTTGCCTCTGATCCAAGGAGGGGCGCTTATGCTATAATTAGCCAAACAGTAGAGAGGTTATAAAATGATTTCAAGACGCATGCAGAAGATGGTCGCCGCCAATTCCGTCATCAGGGCGATGTTCGAGGAAGGCCTCAAGCTCGCCAGGGAATACGGCAAGGAAAACGTTTACGATTTCAGCCTGGGCAACCCCAACGTCCCGGCTCCGGAAGCTTTGAAAAAGGCCGCCCTGAAGATTTTGTCCGAAGACGATCCCGTCAAGGTCCACGGCTACATGCCGAACGCCGGCTTCCCGGAAGTCAGAGAAAAGATCGCCCACTCCCTGAACAAGCGTTTCGGGACCGGATTCACCTCCGCTAACATCCTGATGACCGTCGGCGCGGCCGGCGGCCTCAACGTCGCCCTCAAGGCCCTTCTCAACCCCGGCGACGAAGTCATCGCCTTCGCGCCCTTCTTCGGCGAATACAGAAACTACGTCGCGAACTTCGAGGGCGAACTGGTCGTCGTTCCTCCCAACACCGAAACTTTCCAGCCCGACCTCAGGTCTTTCAAGGAACTCATCCATCCCCAGACCAAGGCCGTCATAGTGAATTCCCCCAACAACCCGACCGGCGTCGTCTACAGCGAGGAGACCGTCAAGCGCCTCGCCGCCATACTTGAGGAGAAGCAGAAGGAATTCGGCACCTCCATCTACCTTATCTCCGACGAACCGTACCGCGAGCTCGTCTACGAAGGCGCCTTCGTCCCCTACCTGACCAAATACTACCGCAACACCCTGGTCGGCTACTCCTACAGCAAATCGCTATCCATTCCCGGCGAACGTCTGGGCTACGTGGTCGTTCCCTCCGAAGTCGACGACTTCGAGGATCTCTTCGCCGCCATGACCGTCGCCAACCGCATCCTGGGCTTCGTCAACGCCCCCAGCCTGATGCAGCTCGCGGTCGCGGAATGCCTGGAAGAAAAGACCGACATCGCTTATTACGCCCGCAACAGAGAAACGCTCTACAACGGCCTAATCAAGCTAGGCTTCAAGTGTGTCAAGCCGGAAGGCGCCTTCTATCTCTTCATGAAGACGCCCGTGGAAGACGATTCCGCCTTCGCCCAGGCCGCCAAGAAATTCAATATCCTCTTGGTCCCAGGCAGCGCTTTCGCCTGCCCCGGCTTCGTCAGGATCGCCTACTGCGTTTCCTACGAAACGATCGTCAACTCGCTTCCCAAGTTCGCGGAACTGGCCAAGCAGTACGGTCTTTAAAGGAAATTAAATCACTTGTTTTTCGGCTGGCCGTATTCGCGGATCATGGCCTCCATGGAAATTACCCATTGTCTGCCGTATTTGCAGGCATCGACGCCGTTGACGATTTTTCCGTATGATATGGCTTTGCGGAGGGTGCTTTCATTCAGGCCCCAAAGTTTTGTCGCTTCGGTAAAAGCGATCAGACCATCAAACGGTGTCTTTACTGCCTTTCCATTTGAGAACAGTTCATCACAGGAAAGATCAATGTCGTCGTTCCATATCACTCCGCAGCCGCCTACATCGACTTCAACATCGTAAAACAGCTCTTCAGATCTTTCAAGAGCTCTGAAAACTTTCCATTTTTTGAAAAGTGGTTTTACGTCGTAGATCTTGGTTACGCCTTCGGTAAACTGAACGAGAAGACGGAATTTCGGCAGCGCGCTGACTCCCTTGATCTTATGGAACATTGTATTCTCCATTATTCCAGTGGGTCAAGTTTTTTAAATTCTTGAGTGTCCCACATAATTAAAAGTTCTTTTCTATGAAGATCCATCCATTCCCTTACCAACAGAAGAGCTTTAGGCGGTATCTTACCTTCCATCACTTCACCTGACATAATATTGATGGTCGACATATCATCGCCGTATATCGCATGAATATGAGGTAAATTATGCTCAGCCTGTTGAAAATACATACGAATAATTATCCCATAGAATCTAGCAATTACCGGCATAGGATCAACTCCTATTGTTAAAGATTATATCACTAAATAGTGATGAGGTCAATAGCGATGATTCGCTGTATCGTCTTTAGAATAGGATAATGCAATTGTGATTGCAATGATTTTGGAAAATGCTATTTAAAGTAATAGCAAGTCTAAGGATATTAAATCAGCACCAATTGATCGGCGATTTGCCGATTGAAACTAGGAATTCATTGGCGAGTTTGAAATGACCGCAGCCGAAAAATCTTCTCGCGGAAAGCGGCGAGGGATGAGCGGATTCCAGGATAAGGTTGCCTTCGGCTTTTATAACATCTTTCAATTTTCTGGCGTTGTTGCCCCAGAGGAAGAAAACCAACCCTCCCCTTCCGCTCAGTTTGCGCAGGACGCCGGAAGTGAATATTTCCCAGCCTTTGCCGGCGTGGGAATTGGCCTCCCCTTCCCTGACGGTCAAGACCGTGTTCAGAAGCAGAACTCCCTGGGCGGCCCAGTTTCTCAATTCGAGTTTCGGTATTTCCCGCTCAAATTCCATTGAAAGTTCCCGCCGGATATTCCGCAATGAGGGCGGCTCCCGGACACCCTCCGGCACGCTGAAAGCCAAGCCCTCAGCCTGGCCTTCCTCATGGTAGGGATCCTGTCCCAAAATGACCGCTCTGGTCTCCTCGGGCGGGAAAAAAGAAAAGGCGCGGTACACCTTTTCCTCGGGAGGAAAAACAGCGTACCGCGCCCGTTCCGCAGCGAGAAACTCTTCCAGTCGAGCGAAGCTTTCGGCCTTCGTCTCCTCAAGAAGAAATTCTCGCCACTTATCAGGAAGCATTACTTTTCTTCGATTATGGCCTTCATGTCCGGATCATTTTCCATGACCCAGCGGTAGTGCGCCTGGCGCGTCAGCTTGGCCGCGGCCGCCTCGTCGGCGATGATGAGGGCATGCTGATGGAACTGAAGGGCGGAAGAGCTGATAAGGGAGGTCACGGGGCCTTCCACGGCCTTGGCCAGGATCTCAGCTTTGCTGGAGCCGGTAGCCAGGAGCAGGCAGGCCTTGGCGTCCAGAACGGTGCCGACGCCCATCGTCAGGGCGTGCGTCGGAACGTTCTTGGGGTCGCCGCCGAACATTTCGCAGTTCTGCTCAAGCGTTTCCGCGGAAAGCACGACTTTCCTGGTGCGGGATGAAAGCGGAGACAAAGGCTCGTTGAAGCCGATGTGGCCGTCCACGCCGATGCCGAGGAGCTGGAGGTCGACGCCGCCCGCTTCCTTCATGGCTTTCTCATAGTTGGCGCATTCCTCGACCGCGCATTTGGCCGTGCCGCAGGGAACGTGCGTGTTGGCCTTGTCGATGTCGATGTGGTCGAAGAGATGGTAGTTCATGTAGTAGCGGTAGGAGTTCACATCCGTGCCGGGCAGTCCCCAGTATTCGTCGAGGTTGAAGGACTTGCAGCCTTTGAAGCTGATGCCTTTTTCCTTGGCGCGCTGGGCTAAGCAGGCGTAGACTCTTTCCATGGTGCGGCCGGTCGCGAGACCAAGGACCGCGTCCGGTTTGCTTTTAACGAGATCGGCGATGATCTTGGCCGTCAGCTGACAGGCGTCTTCCGTCGTTTTGCAAATGATAACTTCCATAATATTTCCTTAATATTTTTACTTTAAGAGCAGATCCTTGAGTGATTCCTCAGAAGAGAGCATTTTGCCTTTTTCGTAGAAGGGCTTGAATTCGCCGTTCTCGAACTTCGTGGCGTAGTAGATGGCCGCGAAGGTGAAATCGGGCACCGCGCCGCCCTGGCCGCCGACGATCTCGCCGCCGCGTCTGACGTTGTCGATCATCCAGCCCGGGAGGGAGAGATGATAGGGGTTCCTGCTCACTTCGCCGATGTGGAAGGAGATGCCGGTCATCAGAGCCGCCACATCCTCGGGCTGCAGTTCGCACATAAGGTTCGGCTTGTCCATGGCGCCCCAGAATTCCGTTTCCACGAAGGTGCACTTGTAGTTGAGCTGACGGACGGCGTCCTCGACGACGTAGTGCGTGCCGATATGCGTGCCGTTCCAGTCGCCGGCGTGCGGAACGCCGATGATGGCGGGCTGGTATTTCTCGATGATGCCTTTGATGACGTCGACTTTCTTCTGCCACTCTTCCGGATTGGCTTCCCTTTCCTTCTTGGTGACGTGCTCAAGTCCGACGCCCGGAACGGAAACTTCCAGGCCGAAGTTCATATATTCGCAGGCGGTCTTCAGTTCCGCTTCGCGGCCCAGCTGGCGGGCCTTGTTGCTGCCTAAGGTGACGGCCACGTCGATGACGTTGCAGCCTTCCTTTCTCAAACGGAGAGCCCAGCCGCCGGAGATGCATTCATCGTCCGGGTGCGGAGCGAACCAAAGGACGGTCGGACCGTCGGCGGGAGGCATAGGGAGTTTCTCGAAACCGCCGCAGGGGAAAGTTCTGCCTTCGGCGAACAGTTTGGCGTACTTCTGCGCCAGGGTAACATACGGATTTTCCATTTTTAAAGCCTTATATTGTTTGATTAAATTTTATTCCTGTCCGGGAACGACAGCCAAAGAGGCGGCGGCGATGGCCTGGCCGTGGCGTTTGTCGCGTTCGCTGGGGGTGTGGAAAGCAATCTTCTCGGCGAGTTCGGGGAACTCGGCCTTCAAGGTTTCCTGCGCCTTCTCAAGGATGATGGCGCCGCCTTCGCCGCTCGTCACGCGGCCGAGGCTCAGGATGTGGCGGATATCGTAGAAGCTGGCGTAATGCGCCACGCCGTAGCCCATGAAGACGCCGATGGTGTTGTAGATCTTCCTGGCGCGGGCGTCGCCTTCCGCCATCAGCTGCTGCACGTATTTCAGTTTTTCAGGCAGCTTCAAGCTTTCGTCGCATTCGATGCCGGCGGGCTTCAGAAGACGGCCGACGCACTGCTGGGAGAAGTACTGCACGCCGCAGCCGGCGTCGCCGGACCACTCGTCTTTGGGAGCGTTCTCCCTGACGTCGACGGGCGCGAAAGCGAGCTCGTTCAGCCAGGTCGTGATGTTGCCCTGGGAAGTGCAGTACCCGACGGCTTCGCTGGAACCAAGCGCGATGCCGAGGACCGCGCCGTCGTTAAGGGAGATGGAGCCGGCCAGCGCCGTCACTTCGCCGTCGTTCACGACTTCGAAGGGCACCTTCCACTCGTCTCTCAAGCGGAGGAAAACGTCCTTGGCGGCCGCAACCTTCGCGGGATCCTTCACCGGAGCGTCCAAAACGCCGCGGAACAAAGAAGCGACCTTCACTCTGTTGTCGACGTAAACGCCGGCCGCGCTGCCGCCGATGGCGTCCACTCTCGGGAGTTTCGCCTTGGCGGAATTCAGCATGGCCATGAATTCAGAATGGTGCCATTCGGGATCGCTCTGCTTGACAGGATCCCAGACCACTTCCTCAGAAAAGACCACTTCGCCGTCGATGACGGCCGCGACTTTGCGGTCGCTGGCGCCCAGGTCGAAGCCGATGCGGCAGCCCTTGAAGTGGCGGCCCAGAGGAGCGGTGCTCTCTTTGGGAGCGGGAAGCTTGGAAGCGTCCGAAACATTCACGACCTCGAAGGGTTTCTCGTAAATGCGGCCGCCCATGATCTCAGCGTCGAAACGGCCAACTTCGGTCTCGGTGTAATGCTTTCTAAGATAATCGGCCAGGTACGCCGGGCCGGCCACGGTAACGCGGTAGCCGCCGCGGGACCAGAGCAAAAACTTCACCAGCCTTTCGATGAAGGAGGGATTGTATTTCGCGTAGGCGCTGCTTTCCGGGAAGACCACGGTCTCAAAATGGAAGACCGAGCCGTTGGCCTGTTCCAGGGCGATCGTAACGGGCACTCCGCCCTCGGCCTTCGCGGCCTGGGTAAAGTTGCGGACAAAGATTGAGGAGGGGGAAAACTCCGGATCAAGTTCCGGGACGATCCTGCCGCCGAATAAAGAAGTATTCATTTGTCTATCCTTAATGTTATGTTTTTAAATTATTCTAGCATATTTATAGGGGTATATGCAACATTTAATCCAAAATCTCAACATTCGCCCTGGGTACTGTTATTATCTTTCCATCCCCCATATCGACACTTAGGACGCGCACCTTGGAGCCCGTGCCGATCTCTATAGGCTTCTCTATCAGTTCGTGCACTCTGCCTATCTGACCGAAATGCGGACGGCGGATGAGGCGCACCCTTACTCCGGGCTTCAACTCGGAATTGTTGACGTGCAGATCCTCCTTGGTCTCGTAGCCAGGGACTATGAGTTCCGGCCTGATGACGCCGGCCCTGATCTGGGTGGCGCCGTTGATGGCCGCCACGTGCCCGTCCAGCGCTCTCAAAAGATGGGCGGTCCTTTCCGGCATCGTAAGGTCGCCGAAGCCTTCCGTCAAAACTAAGGTGAAGGGAATTTCCTCTTCGCCTGTCACGGCCACACCGATGTCGAAGCCCAAGAATCCCATCAGTTCGGAATCGACGATGCCGGCGCCCACGATGCCAATAATGCCTTTTTTCTCCGCGGCGTAGAGCACCGAGCCGTCGATCTTCCCTGGGAACATGATGATCTTGCCTTCCAAGTTTTCAGGCAACATGTCGGCCGTGAGGATCGAGCGGCCGTTGTCGAACCACAGAAGCTTGCCGTGCCTCTCCCCTCCTACGCCGAAGATGCCCTGCACCAGGGCGCCGTAGGTCTCTATCACTACGCCTTCCTCTTCCATGATCTCGACCACTTCGCCGGAAATGTAGGCGTGGCAGAAAATCGGTTTCGGAACGCCCCTGACGCCGATGTTGCCGGAGAGTTTGGAAATGTATTCCAAGGACCCGTCTATGGGCGACGTGACGTTGTTGGTGATGAGGTTGAAGAAGACCGTCCGGCTGGCCAACAGTTCCTCTTTCTTAACGGGATCGCCGGCCTTTTTCAGGACAAATTTTTCCAGCTGGTCTGGTCCGCAGCCCAGAATGTTCGCGGCCTTCACGACCGCCAGCGTTCCCGGCAGATCGACCTTCGCGACGACCGTCTCGGGCTCGACCTTGTCGCCCAGCTTTACCACCACCTCGCCCTTGACGGGCAGGCGGCGCGTTTTTCTTATCTTAACGTGCGGGCTTATCGTAAGCCCCGGAGTAAATGCGTTTCCCATAATTTATTCCAGCGGCAGCGAAAGCGCCTTGTAATCTTTAAGCCGGCGGGCGGCGTTCATGGTTTGGTCATTGTCGAAGACGAGAGGACGGCAGCGGCCGTCCAGCAGTATGCCGGCCACGCCGCCGATCACTTCGGTCTCCATCGGCTTGCCATAGCCTTTGCCGACGTTGAAGCGCCTGGTCGGGAAGATCTGCACTCTGGCTTTCTTGCCGGTCGGCAGCGGCACTCTCAGAAGGTCCCCGCTCTTCACGGTTATTTTCTCTTCCCGGCCGTCGATCTTGACCAGCACGTCCATGACCTTCGCGCCTTCCTTGGCCGTTCCGACCGGCGCGATGGCCGTTCCCAGAACGATCATGCAGTCCTTGGCGAAAACTTCCTTGGCAGCCTCGGGATTCAATTGCGACATGACGCCCAATTGCGGCATCATGAAAATTGAGTCGACCGCCAGCTGCGTCACGCCTTCCAGCTGGAAAGCGTCCAGCATCATGAGAGCGGACTGCGTTCTGTCTGGCGCGTGCGAAAGCACACCGCCGGAACCAATGCAGAGGTCGAGCTTCATGAGGTCGACCAGGACTGACTGGTTGTTATCTAGGGCGGAGCCGATGTCGCTGTCGGCGTCCTTTTGGTTGGCCGCCACGTCGACCGCCAGCGAGCGATGGTGGATAAGCGAGAGACGCAGAGCTTCCCTGGCCGCGGCCTGCTCGATGTAAAGCTCTTCTTTTGTTTCCGGAATAGTCGTCGGCCTGATCATCTTGTTGCGCAGAATGTCGCGCAGAACTTTCACGTCGAACTTGAAGGGCAGCCAGCGCAGAATGTTGTCCACGCCGCTTTCCGCCATGACGTTGCAGAGACTGTAGCTCATGCCGTAGTTTGCGGAGACCGTGCGGTGGAAGTGTCCGCCGAAAACCGAGAAGACGTCCGTCGTGGCGCCGCCGATGTCGACGGCCAGAACGTTCTGGTGCCTTTCCCTGGCGACTTCCTGAATGATGATGCCGACCGCCGTGGGCGTCGGCATAATGTCCGCGGAAGTGATCTCCATCAGCTTCGGGTATCCCGGCGCCTGCTGCATGACATGCTCCAAGAAGAGGTCGTGGATGGCCTGGCGCGCTTCCGCCACGTCTTCCCTGTTGAGGTCCGGCCTGACGTTGTTGACGTTCCTTATTGAGCACACTCCGCCCAGCATGTCTTCGACCACATCGCGGGCTTCCACGTTGCCGCTGAAGATGACCGGCAGATTGAAGCCCTGCCCGAACCTGGGCTGGGGCTTGGCGGCCCTGATTATTTCCGAGATCATCTCAACGTGCCGTCTGGACCCGCCGTTGGTACCGCCCGCCATCAAGATCATGTCGGGGCGGATGTGGCGGAGACGTTCTATCCTTTCGTAATTCTCCCTGGGATCGTCGAGGGAAATGGTGTCGATGACGATGGCGCCCGCTCCGAGGGCCGCTCTTTCCGCGCTGGCGCCCGAAATAGAGCCTACGATGCCCGTGCAGGCCATTTGCAGGCCTCCCCCGGCTGAAGATGTGGAGAAGTAGGCATCCACCCCGTCCTCGCCCTTTCTGGGGCAAATGAGGTTCCTGTTCTCGTCCAGCAGCCGGCGGCCCGTGATGTCCTCCAATTCCTCCACGGCGTTCTTGACGCCGACCGTCACGTCGTCGAAGGGCGCTTCCACCGTAGTGGGCGCCTCTCCCCTGCCGGCCAGACGGTAGCCCTCCTCGGTCTTGACGACCAGGATGGCTTTCGTCGTCGTGCTGCCGCAGTCGGTGGCCAGCATCACTTCCAGTTTCTCAGTGTCTTTTGTCATCTACTTAGCCAACTCCTTAATTCTCTCCTCAAGCCTCAGCGTATTGGAATCGTCCAGCAAAAAAAGACCAAGGTCCCGCATGTCGAGCGGCATCACCGTGTTCAGTATCCCCCCGAACCCGATAAGAATGTGGGCCGTGATGGGCGCGATGGGACGGTTGACCTCGAAAAGGAAAGTCGTCGCCGCGGGCAAGTCGTACTTCTTGCTCCAATTGGCGATCTTTTCGACGATCTCTTCCGTCTCCTCAACTGTCAGACTAGTCTTTATCATATGAAGAAATTATAACAAAAGGAGCGTCGGGCTCGGCATGGGATCATTCCGCGTCGGGATAGACCACGCTCTGCTGGTCGGGATCCCTGAAGATGTGGTTGTTGGGGGCGTCGGCGTCGAGAGAATCCTGCATGGCGCAGCCGGCTAAGCTTAAAACAAAGAGAATGAGAAGAGAGAGAAAAAGCAGTTTTTTCATGGTTTTTTCCTCAAGATTTGTTTATGAAAAAGATTGATGTTCTGTAGACCGCGGCCGCAAGGAAAAGCACGAGCCCCAGAACGTAGCAAAATATGAGCGCGCTCTGGTGAGTGATCTTGGCTTGCAGCGTGATAGTGTGTTCGCCCGCGTCGACGAGCACCGCCCTCAGGGCGGCGTCGGCGCGCAGAATAGTTGTCGGCTTCTCGTCGAGCGAGGCTGTCCAGCCGGGGTAATAAAGCTCGCTGAAGACAACGTAGCCGGGAACTTCGGCATTTACCTTCGCTTTGATCTCCTGCGGAGCGTAATCGGTCAGCGCCACCTTGCCGAAGGGGCCTTCCTCCCCTGCTTCGCCCGAGAGCTGCTCAGGTACAGGGGCGCCGCTTATGACGACCTTGCGGGAGGGCTCGAAGTCATTCGACATGACGACGGAAGCGGGATCATCGTCTTCCCTGACCGCCTTGGGAACGAACCAGGCTCTCGGCATGGCGAAGATATTGTCCTTGACGAAAATGCCGTACTTGGAGAAGCCTCTGGCCCATTTCGGGATCTTTTCGGCGGGAAGCCTTGTCTGGTTGTTAAGGTCGTAGCGAATGTTGAAGATCTCGTCGAAACGCCTTTTGGACGCCTCGCCCTGCTTCCTGGCGTTCCATAATGGCTGCTCCCAGCTCGTCCTCGTCATGATGTAGCCGTTGACGGAATCAAGGCCCCAGATGACGGTCTTCTGCGTGGCCTGCACGGCGTCCCAGCGGTAGCGGCAGCGACCCTGAGGCCCCTTGGAGATCTGGTCGCCTTTCAGCGCCATGGAAACGGGATTGGCGGCGTTGTTTTCCGCGGCGGACTGGGGGCAGGCGTTGATCTCGCCGCCGAAAGAGGCCAGGTCGAAAACTATGAGGGCGGCGAAGGCCCACTTGGTGATCGTCTGCTCTTTTTTGCAGGCGATGAGATAGAGCGCTATGCCGATCAGGAAGATGACGTACTGCCTCAAGACCGCGAAGTTGAAAACGGCTTTCGTAACGGCATTGTCGGGAACCTTATTGAGTCCGATGATGACGGCAATTCCGATGATAAAAAGACTCGCGAAGAGGAAAAGCCAGAAACCCTTTTTTATTTCGGTCTTTTCAGTGGGCCAGAATTGGTCGAACAGGAAGGCGAAGAGCAGGCTGACGGGAAGCGAGATGAAGTAAGCGTACCTGACCGGGATCCTCAGGTTCCTCAGCGGCTTGACAAGGTAAGCGAGGAAATACTGGAAGGGATTTTCGATTCCGTAAATGTAGAGCACCGCAATAAGGGCGATCAGGAAAAAGGCCAGAGCCCTGACGGAGAAATGTTTTTTCAGATAGGCCGGTACCAAAAGGAGCGCCAGGAAAGGCCAGAGTCCGGTGTAACTGACGCGGCACCAGTACTGCCAGAATTGTCCGATGTGCCAGCTGTCCCCTCCCCAGAAGATGTTCCAGTCGCTGCCGGAATTCGGCGCTTTCACGCGGCCGAAAAGATCGGGAATGATGTTCGTAAGGAAGAAGTACCAGCTCGCCTGGTCGGAAACGTTCTTGTAGATGTCCTGTTCCGGACGTCCGCTGTTGCCGTAGTACTCAAGACCTGGAACGACAAGGATAGCGGAGATCAAAAGCCCGACGGCCAGGAAGAGCGCGCTCTGAAGGAGAAACCTTATGAGCGCCTGCTTTTCCTTCCTGAGCTCGACTAGTTCGTAAAGGAAGAAAGCGAAAAGGAAAGCCGCCATGTACGGCATCCTCTGAATGACGCCAACCAGGAAGCAGAAACCGAGAGCGCCGCCGCCGATGACGGAAAGGGAAAGCGTTTTCAGGCTGAGCTTGTTTTCCGCTTCCGCTTTCATATGCTCCAAAGAGAGCATGATCCAGGGAATGAAGCCGTAGCCCGCGCCGTTGTTGGCGCTCGTCATCGTGATGACGACGGAGGCGCAGTAGCCGGCGGCCGCGGCGGCAGCCGTGGCGGCGGGTCTGGAGACCTTCCAGAATCTCAGGAGAAAATAAACGCCCAGCGCGCCGAAGAAGACCTGAAAAACGTAGATGAAGGAAACCGCTTTTTCAAAGGCGGCCAGGTCTTTCGCGAGAGGAACGCAGAGAAGGTACAGCGGGTAGAAGACGGAGTGCCAGGCCATCTGCCCGAAGGGACGGCCGAGATCGTGGTAGGGGCACCAGGCCGGAAAGCGGCCGTTCAGCAATTCGCCGGCGTTGAAAAAAAGCTTGGGAAGATCCTGGTTGGCGAAATCGCCGAAGAAGAAGCCCGTGCCTAAAAGCACGGCGCGGAAGAGCCAAAAAAGACCGAGGGCAAGCAGAGCTGCCCCGAACCATTTCAGCTCTTTCCTCTCGTTACCCATCTTAAAGCGCGGCTTCTATGGCCTTGATTATGCCGGGAGCGTCCAGGGAATATTCGGCGTAGAGTTCTTTCGGCGTGGCGGAGCCCGCGAAAGACGTGACGCCCAGTTTCACGAGCTTGCAGTTCAGGCCGAGCTCCTGAAGTTTCTCGGCCACGCTCATGCCCAGTCCGCTGACGACGAGGTGATCCTCGACGGTGACGATGAGGCCAGTCGCGGCCGCGGCTTTCAAAGCCTCAGCGTCGATCGCCAGAGGCGAGGAGACGTTGTAAACGGAAACTTCAGTCCCCTTCTTCGCCAGTTCGTCGGAAGCGGCGACGGCGTTCGCGGAAGGAGTGCCGCAGACTAGAACCGCGGCCTTGGGATCAGATTTGGTGCGCAGCTCGTCGACTTTGCCGTAAGCGTATTTGTAGTCCGTGCCGAAGAAAGGAGTGCCGTCTTCCTTGGCGACGATCGCGACTTTCGAGCGGCCCATGACAAGAAGCGTCGGCTTCTTGGTAAGAGCGAGATATCTGACGGCCCTGTCTGTCTGGTTCGGGTCGGCCGGAACGATGACCTCGAAGCCGAGGAGGTTCCTGTAGAGGCCGAGGTAGTCGACGCACTGGTGCGTCCTGCCGTCTTCGCCAACGTCCAGGCCGCAGTGCGTGCAGACGACCTTCGGGAAGGCGCCGTTCATCACGGACATGCGGTGCTGGTTGTAAGTCTCGTCCACGCCGAAAGCGCCGAAGTCGGCCCAGAAAGACTGGACGCCTCGAATACTCATGGCGCCGGCGATGACCGCCGCGTTGTGTTCCTGAATGCCTATCTGGAAGAAATTCTCGGGCCAGACTTTCTCGAAGTCCGCGACTTTCACGCTGCCCTTGAGGTCGCAGTCAAGGGCGGCCATCGGGCTGGCGCCGGCTTTGTCCTTATTGGTTTTCGCGATGTCGGCGAGCGCTTTGCCCCAGGCGCTCCTGTTGTCGGTGCTCTCGGTGTAGAGGGCGGGCGTTCCAGGGTCGAGCATAACGTCGGGGCTCGCGGGACGGACTGGATGACGCGGCTCCTTGGCCTTGCGCTCCGCGGCGAGTTCGTCGAGGTCGTCGGGAAGGCCGAGTTCCTTGAGGGCTTCGCGACAGAGGTCCATGTTAAGCGCGGAGCCGTGGTATTTCGCCTGATTCTCCATGAAGGAGATGCCGTGTCCCATGATAGTTTTGGCGAGGATCATGACGGGCTTTTCGGAAAGATAAGCTTTCCTAAGCGCGCCGTAGAGAGCTTGGAGGTCGTGGCCGTTCACCTCGACGACGTCCCAGCCGTCGGCTTCCCATTCGGCCTTCAAGGGCTGGTACATCACTTCGTGGATGTCGCCGCAGATCTGCAGTTCGTTGTAGTCGATCACGGCGACCAAGGGCAGAGCGTATTTGACGGCCGTCCTTCTCGCTTCCGCGATCTGGCCTTTCTGCTGTTCGCCGTCCCCCATCACGCAGAAGACTTTCGCCTTGACGCCGGTCATACGGTCGGCAAGCGCGAAGCCTACGCAGGCGGAGAGACCCTGGCCCAGGTTGCCGGTGTCCCATTCGACGCCGGGCACGCACTGTTCGATGTGACCCGGGAAAGAGCTGCCGTTCTGGCGGAATGTCACTACCGCTTCCCTAAGATCGATGAAGCCGGCACCAGCCAAAGCCGCGTAAACGCCCGGCGAAGTGTGGCCGTGGCTGACGACTATGGTGTCCCGGCCGAATTTTCTCGGCTCTTTGGGATCGACGTTCGCGCACTGCCAAAGCAGGGTGTAAGTTTCAAGGGAGGAAAGCGAACCGCCGGGGTGACCGCAGCCGGCCAGCGTCGTCATTTTGACGATGGCGCCGCGGCTGACTTTCAGCTGCTCGTTTAAAAGACTGATCTCTTCCCCGGAAAGTTTTTCTTCCGTGAAACCTCTTTTCAGAATGCTCATAATGGCCCTTCCGCTAAAATTATCTAGAAACACACACGTTTTGATTATTTTAGCATAATTCGCCCTAGAAGCGTTTATAGTCTTGAAGCCTAATGATTTTGAGGGCCAGAGCGAGGGAAATGAAGACGATCCCGTAAACGAGCCAGGTCAGATAGACCGGGACATAGGGCTTGATCAGGAAAACGACCGGCAGGGTGATGATCGCCAGTATCGCCGGTCTGGCGAGCGCCAGAAGGCTCGCTTTGGCGCGGCCGAATTCGGCGAAGCTGATCACATATCCGATGAACATGATGGAAAGCGAAACGACCATGGAGAGCGCGGAAGCTATGGGCGCCAAGGTCGGATCGTTGTCCCTCCTCAGGCAGAGGAAGTAGATCAGGATAACGTTGGAAAGGATGTTGCCTATCAGACTGGCAAGGTTGATGAAGAAGACCTTGCGCTCCTTCTCCTTGACGTAAAGGACATGCCCGAAGAAGGGGCAGAAAAGGTCTAGCCCCTGGCCCCAGATCAGGATCTGGAGCGCCAGGGCGCCTTCCACAAATTCTTTGCCGTAGACCAAATCAAGGATCCTGGGGGCTTCCAGCGTCGCCCAGAAGAGGAACGGGAAACCGAGGCAGCCGATCCACCTTAAACTTATCATGACTCTCTGCCAGAAGTCCTCCTCCCCCGCTTCTTTGCTGCTGGCTAAAGCGGGATACATGGACTCCGTGAAAGAGTTCGTCAAAAAGAGCGGTATAAGCACCAGGTTGTACGCGGCGCCGTAAACGCCCAGCTGTGCCTTGAAGCCGAACCACCACAAAAGCACGTGGTCGAATTTAAGGTGCAGCGTAGAGGTGAACATGATCGTGAAGAACTGCCAGCCCTGGGTCAGCATCTCCATTATCACTTTCAAGCTCGGTTTGGGAAGTCCCAGCTTGTAGCGCAGTCTAAGGGCGATCGTTCCGAGAACCAGAGGAACGAAGGCGCCGAGGGCGAAGTAAACGGCCATCAGCCTCGTCTTGACGTCCAAGCCGCATTTCGCGAAGCAGAGCGTTCCGAAGCCGAGGGCCACGTAGAGCACTTTGCCGATCAGAAAAAGCGCCGCCTCGAGATGGTTGTCCTGGTGGCCTCTTAAGATGGCCGCCATCGACATGTACCAGGCGTTGGCGAAAAGGAAGAGGCAGAAGAGCGCGATGAGCGTCAGATCTTCGCCGCCCGCCCCGAAGCCCAAGAGATCTCTCAGAACGAGCGCGCCTATGGCCAAAGCGACGGCCAAAATGGAGCAGAAGGTCTTAAGGATTACGGAATTCCAGAAAAGCTCGTCGCTTCTTTCCGGCTCCCTGGCCACGATCCTCGTCATGAGCGTGCCAAGGCCGTATTCCGCGACGATGGAGAACATTACGATCCAGGAGAGAGCGCCGGTGAAATCGCCGTAGAATTCCTTGCCAAGGGCCCGTGTCAGATAGATATTGAAAATTGCCGTCAGAGCATGGGAGGCGGCTTTGCCGGTAAAGAGGGAAAAAGTGTTTCTCAGGACACGGTTGATCTGCATACGCCGGTAATAAAAAAATGGTCGGAGCGACTGGATTTGAACCAGCGACCACTTGACCCCCAGTCAAGTGCGCTACCAGGCTGCGCTACGCTCCGACACATTTCTCCTTATGCTACCACAACGAGGGTTAAAATACAAGTGGCGGGCCGTTGGCGAAGGTGCTTTTTATTGCATAAAAACCACCTTTAAGATAAAATAAACAAATAAAGGTTAAAACTAACATAGGGATAATGCCATGAAAAAATCGCTTCTTTCTCTCCTCACGCTTCTAGTAGTTTCTTCCGCTTTCGCGGAGGACGTAATCAACCCCGGAACGGTGCGCGGCACGGCGCAGCGCCAGGGCATCCCTATTTATGTCTGCGACTTCAGGGGCGGCGCGGTCTCCATTGCCGACGTCGTCAGGAAAGACCTCAACATCCACGGCGGTTTTTCCCTGGCGCGCATCTCCTCTGGCGACGCCACGACGCTTAACAACGCCGACTACAGCCAGGGCGCCATCCACTTCCAGAACTGGCGCAACTTAGGCTGCGCGCTGATCGGCAAGGGCGAAGTCTCCGGCTCGACACTGTCCTTCAAGCTCTACAACACCGCGAACGGGTCCACCGTCATGGGCAGGACTTACAACATGGGCTCCGTCTCCCCGCGCAGGGTGGCCCACGCCATCGCCAACGACATCGTCCAGGACGTCCTGAAGGAGAAAGGCTTCTTCCAGTCCAGAATGCTCTATGCCTCGGGCTACGGCCGCTCGAAAAACATCGTGATGTGCGACATTCTGGGCGGCGACAAGAAGAACCTTACTAGCGGCAGCGACCTCAACACTTTCCCGGACTGGTACCCCGATCACAAGAACATCCTCTACACGAGCTACCGCGCCAACCACGCCGTCATCTACAAGCTTGACCTGACGAGCGGCAAGACGCAGAAGCTTCTGGCCATGCCCGGCATGAACACCTCCGGCTGCGTTTCCCCGGACGGCAGGCAGCTCGCTGCCATCTTGGACAAGGACGGCTTCCCGGAACTGTACACCTACGCTCTGAACGGCGGATCTCACAAGCGTCTGACCAGAGGCCGCGACAACGAGTCCTCCCCCTCCTGGTCCCCTGACAGCAACAAGATCGTCTTCTCCTGCGACGAGGGCAAGAGCCCCCAGATCTACATCATGAACGCCAGTGGCGGCGGCCGCACCCGCATCTGCCGCAACGTCTCCCGTTACTGCACGAGCCCGGCCTGGTCGCCTGACGGCAAGAAGATTGCCTTCGTCGCCCAGATCGGCGGCAACTACGAAGTCTGCGTCTGCGATCTTTCCAGCGGCAACTCGAAGAACGTCACGAACAATCCCTCTAACGACGAGTTCCCCTGCTGGGCCGCCGACTCCCGCCACATCGTCTTCGCCCGCGCCGGCTCTTCCATCGTGATAGTCGACAGCGAGACCGGAAAGGAAACAACGCTAGTTTCCGGCGGCAGCAACACCTCCCCCGCGCTTGAACCATGAGCATCATCCCTGACATAACGGCCGTGGGCTCCATGGCCCTCGACACCGTCACGACGCACTACGGGACGCATGAGAACTGTTTGGGCGGCTCCGCGGTCTATTTCTCCATGAGCGCATCCTTCCAGGCCAAGGTCGGCCTGATCGGCGTCGTGGGCGACGATTTCCCCAAAGAACACACCGAGCTTTTAAAGGAGCACGGCATCGACCTCGAAGGTTTGGAAGTCGTAAAAGGCGCGAAAACTTTCCGCTGGTCAGGCTCGTATCTGAACGATGTTAACGCCGCGGACACGCACTGCACGATGCTGAACGTCTTCGCGACTTTCGAGCCCAAGATCCCTGAGAATTACAAAAAGGCGAAAACGCTCTTTCTGGCGAACATTCTCCCCTCCCTGCAGATGAAAGTCATAGAGCAGATGCCGGACAGTTACAAGGTCTGCGACACCATGAACTTCTACATCAACTCCGCCAGGGACGAGCTCGAGAAAGTCTTCGAGAAAGTCAACGTCATCGTCATGAACGACGGCGAGGCAAGGATGTTCACCGACTGTCCGAACCTGATCGCGGCCGGCAAAAAGATCATGGAGCGCTTCTCTCCGGAATATCTTCTGCTGAAGAAGGGCGAGCACGGTTCCCTTGTCTTCGGGCGTAACGGCTTCATGAAGGCCGTCCCCGCCTACCCGACCGAAAGAGTCATCGACCCGACGGGCGCCGGCGATTCTTTCGCGGGCGGCGTTCTGGGCTTCATCGCCAGGAACGGAAGACTGAACGACGAAAACGTTACGGAAGCTGTCCGCTACGGCACGGCCATGGGCTCCTTCCTCGTCACCGCTTTCTCTATCGACGCCTTCCGCCACCTTACGCTTGAAAAAATCGAGGAGCGCGTCGAAGCGCTCCGCTTCCTCTCGAAATAGAATGACCAAAAAAGTTCTTATAGCCATAGCCGACGGCAGCGAAGAGATCGAAGCCTTGACGGCTTACGACCTTCTGAAAAGAGCCGGAGCGGAAGTGACGCTCGCTTCTCCCGAAGGCGGCTTCGTCAACTTGTCCCGCGGCCTTACGGTCGTGAGCGACTGCGCGGTGAGCGAAGTCGCGGATGATTCCTTCGACCTTGTGGTTCTGCCGGGCGGACTACCCGGGGCTTACAACCTGAGGGACTGCGAAGCGCTCGATCAGATCATTAGGAAGCGCGCCGAAGGAGGCGAAGCGATCGCCGCCATCTGCGCGGCCCCGGCCTTCATCCTGGCCGAGAAAGGCGTCCTCGACGGCTATGAGGCCACCTGCTATCCCTCCTGTGAGGAAGGCTACTCGAAGACCAAGTGGCGCACTGAGGAACCGGTCGTCTGCGACAGGAACATAATTACCGGGAAAGGGCCCGGCGCGGCCTATCTTTTCGCGCTCAAGCTTGTCGAATTTCTGTACGACAAGTCGGCGCGACAGCAACTCGAAAACGACACGATGTTCAACTGAGTTTTTTTAGCAACCAACACTGAAGATATGAGCAACCTTAGATTCAAAGCGGTGCGCGCCTCCTTCAACAAGAAGCCCATCCCCGTAGATACCCCAGATAAACTTCCCTCCGAATACTTCGGCGAGCTGACCTTCACGCGCGCCAGGATGAAGGAGTACCTTGATCCCAAGACTTACGAAGCCCTCATCGACTGCATAGACAACGGGAAACCGCTTAGCGTTTCCATAGCGGACGAAGTCGCGTCCGGCATGAAGAAATGGGCTTTGGAACACGGCGCGACGCACATCACGCACTGGTTCCAGCCGCTGACCGATTCCACCGCCGAAAAGCACGACTCCTTCTTGGAGTATGACGGCAAGGGCGGCATGATCGAAGTCTTCGACGGCAAAGTCCTGATCCAGCAGGAACCGGACGCCTCCAGCTTCCCCAACGGCGGCATCAGGGCGACCTTCGAAGCCCGCGGCTACACGGCCTGGGACCCGACGTCCCCCGTTTTCATCCAGGGCGACACGCTCTGCATTCCCACGGTCTTCCTGGCCTACACCGGCGAGGCGCTGGACTACAAGACGCCCTTGAAAAAATCTTTGAAGGCTCTGACGGAAGCCGCGCTCCCGATCTGCGAACTTTTCGACAAGAAAGTCAGCAAAGTGAAAGCCTACCTCGGCTGGGAGCAGGAGTTCTTCCTCGTGGACGAGGAGCTCTACGCCGCCAGGACCGACCTTACGCTGGCCGGCAGGACCCTTATGGGGCACGAATCAAGCAAGAGTCAGCAGCTTGACGACCACTACATGGGCTTCATCCCCGCCAGGGTCATGAACTTCATGCGCGAACTGGAGATCGCGGCCTACAAACTCGGCATTCCCTTGAAGACGAGGCACAACGAAGTCGCGCCCAACCAGTACGAGATCGCGCCGATCTACGGCGAAATGAATCTTAGCAACGACCAGAACCAGCAGGTCATGAACCTCATGAACCATGTGGCCAGGAAGCACGGCTTCGTCGTTCTCCTTCATGAGAAGCCTTTCGCCGGCATCAACGGCAGCGGCAAGCACAACAACTGGTCGCTTGGCACCGACACGGGCGTTCCCCTTTTCGCTCCCGGAAAGGACGCCGCCGGCAACCTGCAGTTTCTGACCTTCCTCGTCAACACCTTAATGGCTGTGAAGCGCTACAACGGCCTTTTGAAGGCAAGCATAGCATCTTCTACCAACGCGCACCGTCTGGGGGCCAGCGAGGCTCCTCCGGCCATTATTTCGGTATTCCTCGGCCAGGCCATGACGAGCGTTCTGAAAAAACTTCTGGAAGTTCCTTCCGACACGCCCATCGAGATCGCCGGAAAGCACGGGAAGAAGATCGGTCTCGTTGAGATCCCCGAAATACTTATCGACAACACCGACCGTAACAGGACGAGCCCGTTCGCCTTCACCGGCAACCGGTTCGAATTCAGGGCCGTCGGCTCTTCCGCCAACTGCGCCGGCGCGCTTACGACTTTGAACGCCGCGGTCGCCGACCAGCTAGCGAGTTTCTACTCCGACCTCTCCAAGGACCTTTCCACCGGAAAGGCTCTGCAGCCTGCCATAATGGATCTTTTGAAGCCCATGATCAAAGAGGCTCTGGAGACGATTCTCTTCGACGGCAACGGCTACACCGAGGAATGGAAAAAGGAAGCGGAAAAGCGCGGATTGGACACCGAAAGCTGCGTTCCCAAAATGTTCACTGCTTTCACGGAGCACGAATCCGTCGAGATGTTCCGCAGGACGGGCGTCTACACCGTAAAAGAACTCATCGCCCGCAACGAAGTCAAATGGGAGACCTACGTCAAAAAGGTGCAGATAGAGGCGCGCGTCATAGGCCGCATGGCGACCAACCACGTGATCCCCGCCGCCTTGGAATACAAGACGAGGCTTCTTAAGAGCGTTTCGCTCTCGAAGGAGATCTTCCCCGAGGATTACCTCGCCACTTCCGAACCGGAGATCGAGCTGGCCAAGGAAGTGTCGGCTCTCATCGCCGAGATCCGCGCCGACGTCGACGCGCTCATAGAAGCCCGCAAGAAGGCCAATGTCATCGAGGACATCTACGAGAAGGCTCTCGCCTATCACGGCGTGGCCGCAATGATAGAAGTCGTCAGGAAGCCCATAGACAGGCTCGAGGAGCTGGTCGACAACGACCTCTGGCCGCTGCCCAAGTACCGCGAGCTGCTCTTCATAAACTAGAAAAAACGAGTGATCATGACTAAGAAATGCATAAACGTCGGGTTAATCGGCTGCGGCGTCGTCGGCACTGGCGTCGCCAACAACCTTGTGAACGGGATCGCGCAGAAACGCCATCTGCCCTGCGAACTCAAGCTGAAGAAGATCGCGGACCTCTATCCCTACAAGGAACGCCCCTACAAGATCCCGCTCGACCTTTTCACCACGAATGCCGACGAGATCCTGAACGATCCTGAGATCGACATCGTCGTCGAGCTCATAGGCGGCTGCGGCATCGCCCTCCAGATCATTACGAAAGCTCTTGAGAACAAGAAGAACGTCGTCACCGCCAACAAGGCGCTTCTCGCCGAATACGGACCGAGGCTGGCCGCGCTTGCCAAGGAGAACGGCGTCGACCTCTATTACGAAGCCGCTGTCTGCGGAGGCATCCCGGTGATCAAAGCCGTGCGCGAAGGCTTGACCGCCGACACCATAAAGAGCGTGCGCGGCATCGTCAACGGCACCTGCAACTACATCCTGACCAGGATGGGCAAAGATTCTATGGCTTTCGACGACGCCGTCAAAGCCGCCCAGAAGAACGGATACGCCGAAGCGGATCCGACCTTCGACCTTATCGGCAAAGACTCGCTGCACAAACTGGTCCTTCTGATAGCCAACTGCTTCGGCACCTGGGTCAAGCCGGAATCCATCTGCACGGAAGGCATCGTAAACCTCGACCAGACCGACATCCGCTGCGCCTACGAGCTCGGCTACGTCATAAAGCTCCTGGCCTGGGCGAAAATTAATGACGGCAAACTGGAGTGCATGGTCGCCCCTACTCTCATCGACAAAGGAAGCATGCTGGCCAAAGTCTCAGACGCTTACAACGCCGTCGAGATCAACGGAACGCCTATCGGCCGCACCCTCTATTACGGCGAGGGCGCTGGCATGGACGCGACGAGCAGCGCCGTGACGGCGGACATCATAGACATCGCCAGGAACATCTACAGCGGATCGGTCGGAAGGCTTCCAATCTTCGCGCTGGATAAAGAAATCAGCGTCGTGCCCGCTCCCGAAATGGAGATGCGCTATTATCTGCGCTGGAAAACGGACGACAAACCGGGCGTCATCGCGGCCCTCTCAAAAGTCCTGACCGAAAGAAACATCGGCATCAGCTCCGTCATTCTGCACGAATTCGCCAAGGCCCAGCCTTATTCCATCGTGACCTTCATGACAAGGGAAACGAACGAGGCGAAGATGAAGGACGCCATAGCTGAACTCGACAAACTCGACTGCATCCAGTCCAAGACCGTGATGCTCAGAGTGGAATCAGGCTTCTGATCACTTGATCTGTTTTTCCGCTTCGATGATGCCGTAAAAAGGTCCGCCGTCAACGGCGATCTTCAGTATCGTGTCTTCCGGCGGTTCCTCGATCGTCACTTTGCTGACGCAGTTCGTGAAGGTGGCGTAAGGGAAATAATTGGCAACGAAATCCGAAAGAGGGAGAGTGCGGCTTTCAATAACGGCGCCCTTGTGCTTAAGCAGCATGCTGACGCTCACCTTCGAAGGATCGTTCTGAAGCGTCACGTGCTCCGCCTGGCGCCAATAGCAGGCTTCCAGGTCGTAATCGCGCTTGTACATGTAGTAGCGCGGCCCGCCGCCATACGAGAAATAGAGCATCACGTCGCGAAGATCCTTGTTGGTCGGATTTTCGCGCGTCTCTATTTCCGCCGTCAGTTTTTTGAAGACGTCTATAGGCTCCACTTCTTCGGGAGATCCGGCGGTGTTGCCGGAATTGTAGAACATGTAAGTGTAGCCGTCTTTAACGTAGCGCATCCTGACGGTCAGGTCGACATTGTCGTCCCAGACCTCGTCCGTCTGGGTGTTGGTGGTCCGGAAAGCCTTGGCCATGCGTTCCCGGTAGGCGTCGTCGTGATAGCCTAAAATGTCATTCCAACGCTTCAGATTGGCCTCCCTGATGGCGCTCTGGTTCGCCCAGAAAGTCAAATGGACGGATTCGCCGGGGACTTTCAGCGGCCGGAAAGCCGTGCGGCTGTAGTAGCCGTGCTTGGAGATGAAGGTGCCCTCGAAAACGGAAGGCGTTTTGAAAGAGCCGACGCTGTTGGTGTCGGCGTATATCTCACCGGTGAAGTACTGCTTTTCGCCTATGGCCAGGATGAGCGGTATGATCCCTTTCACTTCCCCGCCGGGCTGGCTGTAGAATGCGGCGTACCTCGGCAGCGCCAGTTTTTTGCCCAGGAGCAGGACGCGGTTGGTGCCAGGCAATTCCAGGACGTTCTCGCCCAGGGCGCCTTTCAGTTCGCAGGCGGTGGGCAGATCCCGCCAAGCGGCCAGCGAAGATTCCTTCTTTTGACAGGCGCAAAGGATAATGAGCGCAGACGCGAGTAAAAATATTTTATTCATGTTCATTCCTTTTTTGAAAAAGGCTCCCTTCCGCCAGACTGGCGTTTGCCAATAAAACGCAGGGCGTATAAAAGGACGAAAGCGACGATGCAAATAGCCGGCAGGGCTTTCAGTTTCTTCGAACTCTTAAGAGGAGGCTGATAGAAGTAATTGCTTCCGAAAGCGAAGGAGTTGAGGATCTGCTCCATCTCCGCCATGCTCTTCTCATAGTCGGATCTCTTGCCGAAGCCGTGCAGTTTGACAAGGCCGATCTTACTCGGGAAGCAGGCCGTGAAGGCGAACATCTCCTCCCTTGGTTTGGCGCGGACCATCTCGTAGTATGTGAAGACCATGTTGCGCTCGCGGTCGTAGATCCCTGGCATGACTTTCACTTCCCCGAATTTGCCGGCGCGGTGCAGAGGAAGGTAAGCCTGCCTTATGATGGAGGGCATCTCCTCGGCCATGCTCTCGAGTTCGCTTACGCTGTAAGGGGCGTGCTTCTCCTGCTCGACCAAAATATACGGCAGCGTGAAGTCAAGGAGCGCCTTGCGCTCGTAGGCCGCGCTGTAGGTGCCGACCTTTTCGTTCTTCAGGGCGTCCTCGGCATGATTGTAGATGGCAAGGCTGCTGGTCGGCACTTTCTGCCAATTCTCGGGCAGGTCGACCGTGAAATAGCTTTCGGCGCAGAGCGTAAGCGCTGAGAAAACGGTTAGGAAAAGCGCCCTATTCATTCCCTTCCAAACGCTCCGCTAGTTTCTTCATGTCCGCTATCTCCTCTTTGGAAACGCTTCTGTCCAGTACTACGTTCTTGATTATCATGACGCTTTTGTTGGTCAGGATAAGAGGATCCCTTTCTATGCAATCCGCGACGCGGAACCAGGAATTGGAGAATTCCGCCTGCTCCTCGCTTGTCACGTCCTTGTCGAAGAAAGGCACAACGTAAGGATACGTCATCTTCAATAAGTCTCCGCACTTTTCCGTCACGAAATTCGCGAGGAAAAACAAGCCGAGCACGAGCGCGGCGCAGAAAACGAGCGCCGTCACCAGACATGAAGGCGAAAAATTCCTTGTGTCGTCTTTGTCCCGCCAGACTTCGGACATTTATTCCGCCTTGAAGCTCCTGAGTTCCATGGGCTGGAGCGTCAGATCGACCTCGATGGTGTCTTCCTTGACGAAATAAGGCTGGCGCTTTTCTTTCGTGACGAGCGGCCTCAATTGCTTGACGCCCGCCAGAGGAAGGCTTACCCTCGCGGAGACAGGCTTAAGCGTCTGGTTGGCGACCGCGATGTAAGGGCTCCCGTTGTAAACGCCGAGATAAACGTTGAGCGGCACTCCGGCCTCCTGCTTGACTTCGCCGAAGGGCACGAGCGGCAGGGCGAGATAGTTCATCATGAAGGTCCTGGTCGTTTCCGCGAACGGGAAGCAGGACTGGTGCGACTGCTCGAAAGCGAGATATTTGGGGTTGGCGTAGACGAAGGCCAGAAGAGGATCGTACATGGAGTACTCCCTGGAGCGGTACATCGTTTGTCCGGCCAGGCTGGGAACTTTCTTGAAATCCAGCACAAGCGTCTTCGACTGGACGTTCGGAGTGATCTTCACCGCCATGTCAAGGGCATTCGGATCCTTGCGGAAAAGGTTGTGGTAGTTCTGCGAAGTGGCCGCCAGCGTCCCGAAGACCGGGCAGACCGGAGTAAGGCCGTAATTGAAGACGTCTCTGAGAAGCGCGTCCTCGTCGTTCGTCCATTTGGTGACCGCCTCGGCCAATTGCTCGCTCGTGATGGTGGGAAGCGGGAAACCTTCGACGGGCAGGGCCCTGACCCTCTTGATCTCCGTCCAGGCGGCGGGATCGTAATAATAGAGGCCCTCGTAAGGCATGCCGCCCTTTCTCCAGTTGTAGTAGATAAGGCTGCCATTCCTGTTCAAAAGGCTGTTGTAAGCATCGTTCACCTTGGCGAAGAAGGCGTACTTCTTGTTCTGGTACCAGACCTTGTAATCGTCCTGGCGCTTCATCACCACTTCGTTGCGCAGGTCGCTTTCCGGAACGGAGAGACCCTTCTCCTTAGCGTAAAGCTTAAGGGCGTTGTCGCTGTAAGAAATTGGCGTAAAGTTGGCGCGCTGCCTCATGATGAGATTTTCGAAATTCGCGCGGGAGTCTTCCGGAATGGCTTTGACCATTTCCTTTATGATGCCGACGCAGTCTTCCAGAACGCCGTCATAGGTCACGTCCACGGAATCGAAGAGAGGAGCGGAAAAACTGTCGTAAATATAGGGCTGGTAAGGACGGCCGTCGGGGCCGATAGCCTGCTTGTCTTTCAGCTTGTCGCTGCCGCCGTATTCGATCCTCGGGAAGATCCTCATCTTCAGATAACGCGCGAGGTCGGCGGCGCCGCCGATGTAGTTTTCACGCTTGCTGTTGTCTTCCTTGCGGTCGCTCATGTACTCCACGCCGTTGACCTCCGTCTTGTAAGAGATGGAGAAATGCTCCGTCGGGAAAAGCACCGTTCCGTTGTTTTCGGCGTGCGAGTTCCAGGCCAGAACCAGGGGCG
>JAEEGJ010002998.1_pt1 | contig 71263 bp, 63 predicted proteins | sample 8958761 | NCBI WGS metagenome assembly JAEEGJ01 (sample SAMN16246546, study PRJNA631951) | gut metagenome | biome: gut microbiome; feature: rumen; material: RS-attached | host: Bos | place: Iran: Karaj | collected 2018-10 | reverse complement strand
TTGGCTGGTGACGGCCCGGGAAACTAGATCAGTGCCGACATTATATACATTATCGGAAGCTGAAAAAGCTTCCGATTTAATGTTATAAGGGCCATTAGCTCAGTTGGTTAGAGCATCCGGCTCATAACCGGACGGTCTGGGGTTCGAGTCCCTAATGGCCCACTGATAAAGCACTTCGCAATGCGAAGTGCTTTTATTTTTTATATAAAAACAAGCCGCCTGTATTTCGCAGGCGGCTTTCGTATCAGTTATGCCATTGCTCATTGAGAAATTCTATCCTGCTGTTGAGCCAATCAAGAAGAAAATCAGCAGCTTCTTTTTCAGTTTTGCATTTTCTTGCAGGCTCAGACAACTCATTCACAAATGGAGTATTGTTTTTAATATTATTCCATTTCTTATAGTTCTTTTCAAAATCCGTCTGAAGCGTTGAACTGTCATCGGAAATCAGCTTGCAGGTACGCTCGAAAACACCGCTGTCATAGGCTTTGGTCCATGTTTTCTTAATCATATCCTGATACCAGTCCTGATGAGCGAGGATAACAAGCCATGGATTTATAGTATCGTACCCGCCGAATTTACTTCCTCCGTCAACGTCTTGAACAACATTTGAAGCATAGAAGCCCTCACCGTCAATACATCTGTCTTTATTGCCCATTGAGGAGTCAAAATCCCACGGAGCTTCAAATGTAAGCTTTTTCTTTCCGTCAGCACCAAAATCAGCGTCCATATAGAAGCTCGACCAGTAAATATCCGCGTCGCAGGTCAGCTCACTTATAATGTACATATCAACGAGGGACTGAACGTCAACAACGTTTTCTACGGCTTGCTGAGGTGTGATTTTTGTGGTTTCTGAGATATTCTTGTAATCTGCATCGAAAACAAAAGCTTTATCATTGTAAGCAGCCTCATACATTATTTTGTATGTGTTATTTACGAAATTTTCGATGAAATCGTGCTGCTCCTGAGAGTAGATATCGCTCTTAATCGTCATTCCAACAGGTTTTTTATGTTCCATTTTGGTTGCAGGAAGTGCTCTCATTTTTTGTCCTTTATCCGAACCATCGAAAGCTGTCAGAGGAGCATTGCCTGCCAGATCAAGGCTGAATTTGTGAAGCTCGTTTTCACTTTCAAAATAGCCGTCGTACTCCATGAAATAGCCTATATCGGTGCCTGAATAGTCCTTTTCGGGCTCTGTTATTTTAACTCTCTGGGACGAAACCTGCTGAGTATCGGAGAGGAGATAGAGTCCCAAGTATTCGCCGTTTATCACCACCTGTACGAAGTCCGTGTCAGCAGCATAGAGACCGTCCTTGCCGAGAATCTCACGGGACGCATAAAGCGCAGCCTTATTTCTAAGCATTGAAGCGTCCTTGTACTCAGCAAGCAGCAGCCAACTTTTCTGCTCAGCGCCGTTATTGAGACCGAGCATACTCTGCTTTTCACTGAACTTTATCTTCAGAGGCTTTTTATCGTATAAAGTTGTCCAGTTTCCGCGAACTTTTACCTTCGCTTCGGCGGAATCAAGCATGACTTCGCCGTCTTTGTTTCTGAGAGATATGGTGCAGTCCTCATAATAGGGCTCGGGCGGAATTTTATAATTTGGAGTCCATGAAGCTATAGCCGCTGAAACGTGTCCTGCCACAGGCTTCGTTATGAAATCAAGGACATTTGCGTCCTTGCTCTTTGTTTCAATATAAAGTACAGGAAGAACATTTGAAATAGATTCTTCGGTATTAGTCGAAGCTGATGTTGCGCCTGTTGTGTGCTCTGTAGGATTTATTGCAGAATCAGATTCAAAACTGCTGTTATTGTTGGCTGAACAGCCAAAAAGCATTAATGCCGCAGCAGAAGCTGGGATTATTCTGGGGATTTTTTTCATTTTGTATGCTCCTTGATAAAAAATTACATTTCTATATTATCACAAATTGCACGAAAAATCAAGCGATTTATACATAATTTTAGCTTTTTTATTTGACTTTATCAGCATATTATGCTACAATTAATGTACAATAGTTTTTTTATATGAAAGGAGCTCCTATGAATACAAACAAATATTTCAGCATATTATTCCCAAATAACGCTGATATAAAATACAAACAGCTTTCAGCGGAGACCTGTCACGACCTTGGCCTTGATACCCTTTGCAGCTGCGTTACAAACGATACAAAAGAGCAGAATCTATTTATGAATATAATCTCGAATATGACAGCTGATCCGCAGGTTGCTGAGTACAGATGTCAGGTATTCAGGGATATTCTTCATAATCCTAAGCTAAGAACTCGTATGGTGGAGCTCTTTGATAAGCTTGGTTTTATAAAGCAATTCAGTGCTTCACGTATCGACTCCGACGAAAAGCTGGGGTTCTGGCATCTTATGCACAGGCTTGACGAGCTTAACGATTATATCAAGTGCATAGAGGAGATGAAAAGCTGTCTTGAGGGAGAAAATCTCCAATCAGAGGGACTAAAGGGCTTTCTGAGTTACATAGACGAGCTTTATAATGAAGCCTGCTTCGCGGAGATGAAAAAGGATATAGCAGAATTAAAGATAAAATCTGCTGATATACAGAGCGTTACTGTTGGTATTAACGTGAATGAACGCTTTGAGGCAACAAGTATGGGACTTATCTCCGTAAACGCAAGGCAGTTCAAAAAATCCAATATAGTCAGCAATTTTGCAGACGCATTAGCTTCAAAAAGCAAGATTAACGAGGGTGCTGCATGGGACGGTGATATGCATTATCATCAGGTGGATAAGCTCAGAACACACGCTATTTCTAAAACCATAAATAAAATGGGGGAGTATCTGGCTGTAACGAACACGGCTTTTGTTGACGGCAGGATAAGAGCCACGGTAACTCAGACTCCCGACGGCGACGGTACAAGCGGTGCTACCTTCTATCTTGATAAGGTATTGAATAAAATGCTTGACTCAATGGTGAAAAAGCTACGCGATACGCTGTCTAAATATGCGGATATAGCCGTTGTCAATATCTCCCAGCTTGTTCCCGAGTTCATATATTATATCCGATTTGCGGACTTTATAGAACAGTATATCGGGAAAGGCTTCAAATTCTGTGAGGCGGAGACTATTTCTGACGATAATATCTCTATGGACGCTAAGGAAATGTACAATATGAAGCTTGCAGTAAACAGCGAAAAAATGGAGGATATAGTCTGCAACGACCTTGTTTTTGATAAGGAGCATACTATTTATATCCTTACAGGAGCAAACAGAGGCGGCAAGACTACTATAACTCAGGCAGTCGGTATCATGTACGTTCTTGCACAGGGCGGTATCTGCGTACCAGCGGAGTCCTTCCGATACAGACCTGTGGACTGCGTATACACACATTTTCCAGCGGACGAGGATAAGACTCTTGACCTTGGCAGACTTGGTGAGGAATGTGTACGTTTCAAGGACATCTATTCACACTGCACTAAGGACAGCCTGCTGCTCCTCAACGAGACCTTTTCCACAACTTCATTTGAGGAGGGATTCTTTATTGCCCGTGATTCTGTAAAGGCTATCGCTCAGAAGCAGATTCGTACTATTTATAATACCCATATGCATAAGCTCGCACTGGAGGTCGATGATATCAACTCCGCCGAGGGCAATGCAAAGGTATCTTCACTTATCATGAAAAGCGATAACGGACAGCGCTCATTCAAAGTTGAGGTCGGTTCGCCCGAGGGTATGTCCTATGCCCATGATATCGCCGTGAAATACGGAGTTACATTTGAAATGCTGACAGATACAGAAAAAAACAGCCATTAACCGTGATAATTATATAGAAGATTATACTTTTTATCGGGGGAAACCTTTCTGAGGAAAGGTTCCTCTGACGGAGGCGCGCCCCTCTGTCCTGCGGACATCTCCCCGCACTGCGGGGAGTCACCCCGAACCCCTTTCCAAAGACTTTTAGCTGATTTTTTCTATAACAGAGCCCCCCTATAGTAATATAGGGGGGCAAGTTTAATTTTTGGGCTCTATTATAGAAAAAATGAAATAACGGTCTTGAAAGAAATCCGGGAAAACATTTTCAAAATGGTTCTCTCAATAATAAGCGTGAAACTTCTATATTAGTACTATGGTTAACTGGTGGTTTTATTGTCTGACGCTGCGTTTTGCCTTTTTGTTTTCGTACATTCTGGCGTCGCTTATTTTTAGGAAGTCCTCAAGTCTTCCTGTTGCGTCAGTTTCAACAAGGTAAGCGCCGCAGCTCAGTGATACTGAGTAGGGCTTCTTGGAGTAGCCGTTATAGCTCTCGCACAGGTCATTAAGCCTTTCTATAAAGCGTTCAAGCTTTTCTTCGGAATAGTCTGGGGCAAAGATATAAAACTCATCGCCGCCTGCTCGTCCTGCTATCTCGCCTGAGTCGCAGCATTTCGTGATTATATCCGCCGCACCTTTTATAGCGCGGTCACCCTCATAGTGACCGTAATCGTCGTTGATGCGTTTAAGACCGTCCATGTCGATAACCATAGTGCAGACCGTATGCTTTTCCTCGATTGCGAGAATAGCCTCACGGGACATATCGTCGAAGCCGCGGCGGTTCAGCATACCTGTCAGAACGTCCTTTATGCTGAGATTCTCCAGAGAACCGATAAGCTTATTGATTCGGTCATTTTTCATAAGAGTTTCCAGCGTCATTGCGATATTCAGCAGCCAGACATTATAGAATTCGTTGAATACGTCCTTTTCAGCCATTTCTATTGCAGCATATCCGAACATTCGCTCAGCGCAGTGAACACTCATTATGTAAATGGAATGAGGCTTGTTGTTCTTTGCTTTTGGAACCATTGACGAGAAGTCAAAGGTAAGGGGAGAACAGTCGTATTCATTGTTTTTATCTATCCAGATAGCAGGCGTGAATTTGCCCGAAGGATTGGTGTAATCGCTTTCGCTTGAAAGTCTTCCGCTGCCGTCGATGTGGAGCATAAGGAAAAATGCATTGAATTTTCCGAAATTAGTGGAATCGGTCTCAAAAACGTCAGCAAGACCTTTCAGGTCGTCCACCTTATTAAGCTTCAGGATAGATGATTCAGCGTCATAAAGATTATAGGTGAAGGAGCGGTTCAGCGCATAGACATTATTGATATTTTCAGATTCCTGCTTGTAATCCAGTGGGTGACAGCCGCATGAGTGAGTGAAAATAGGCGTCGGAACGATACGAAGATCGGTAATTTCTTCTTTTTCATCAGCCAGATCCTTTAAAAGCTGTATACATTTATGAGCTATATTTCGTCTTTCTCTTGTAGCAGACGAGATATGCGGTATATATTCCTGACCTTCTATGGAGCCGTCGTAGCCTGACACGGCAATATCCTCAGGAACCTTGATACCGCGCTTTTTCAGTGCTGTTATAAGAGAGATAGCCATATAGTCGTTTGAGCAGACTATAGCTTCGGGACGTTCAGGGCTTGACAGGAAATAATCAGCAGCCTCCTCGCCCTTATGGAACCAGAAATCTCCCTCGAATACACCGACGCCGTCCTTTGGGAATCCGTGTGATTCCATTTCCTCATTGAATACTTTCAGACGAAGCTGTGCGTCGGGGTGGGTGAGATAGCCTGCCATAAAGCCTATCTTAGTATAGTGATGAACATCTATCATATGTTCGATGAGCTGGCGCATACCGCCTGCGTCGTCGAAATCAATATTATAGAAGCCCTCTACGTAGCTGCTCATGGAGACAACGGGACACTTAGCTCCGCGGAGCTTATGAATGACCTTTTCGGTAATGCCGTCGATGTTGTAGCCCTCACCGTCAAATATTATGCCGTCGAACTGGTCAAGGTCTATGAATTCGATGAGATCAAACTCATAGTCGCCGTACTGAGCGTTTTTGCCGCCGATCTTACCGAGAGAATTGATATATACCAGATTAACATTGAGCTCCTGTGCTGCATTGTTGAAAGCAGTTGGCATACTTTGTCTGTAGAGACTTGAATAAGAACAGCCAAAGATAGCAATAGTTTTCAGTTTTTCGGTCATTGTCAAGCTCACCTCGGTCGGATAATCCCATAAAAATTGCATTTATAAAAAGTATATATATACTTTTATATTATTATAATATCACATTTTTGCTTGTTAGTCAATGAATATTTTGTTACAAAATAACATTTTATGAGAAAAAAGAGTTATTTTTTATAATTAATACGCATTGTTATCTGCATAAAATATTATACAGCTCACCCCAGCCATATATAGTTTATATTTAGAAGTGATTTACAAAATATTCATAAAAAATTATAAAATGTATACAAATTATTCCTGATAATATGCTATAATAAAGTATAAGTAAACTCATTTAGGGGGTGAGTTCTTGACTCAAAGTATTCAGGTACAGATGTGTGCTTTGATACTTATGCTGCTTGTCTGTTATTTTTCATTTATAAGGCACAGCGTTGTACTGAAAAGTATGCTGTTGTACAGGCAGCTGGTCGTAGTTACAACATTCTGCGTTACTGCGGATATCGTTTCGGTCATCGGTATAGTCCATGCAAGCTCGCCGTTGACTGATATATTATGCAAGATATACTTGTTTTTTGTTATATGGACAAGCTTTCTGTCCTTCAATTACGTCTGTTATGACATTGTAAAGATAAGACGCAAGATTATGCTGCTGCGATTTTTCAGATTTTTCACACTTGTAAGCAGTATCATACCATTTTTCCTGCCCATTGATTTCTACAATTCGGGAGATGAGATATACAGCTTTGGTCTGGCGGTAACTTATACGTTTATAATAGCTCCTATATTTATCATAGCTTCTATGGTGCTTATCCTTATATGCAGGAAACACATGAACCCCTATCGCAGCAACGCTGTAATGATATGGATGCTTTTGGAGACAGCAGGAGCGCTTATCCAGATAAATAACCGCGGATTGCTGCTTATAAGCTTTTCTATGGCTTTAGGAGTTACTGTGCTCTTTGCTAAGCTTGAGAACCCCGACAGCGGTATCGAGCGAGTAACGGGCTGCTACCGTATATCACTTCTGAGGGAATATGTTCAGCAGTTATACGATAACGACGACAAGGAAAGAGCGCTTATAGTTATCGAGAACGAAGAACTTGAAAAGGAGCTTTCTATTGAAGCTATAATGCTTATTGAGATAGGTAATTTCCTAAAAAGGCTGAATTGCGGAAAGGTGTTCCGCGGTATCGGGAATGATTTCGTTATAGTTTTCAAGGACGTAAACGAAGCCAAAACGATTTTTCCTGCTATCAAGGAGCGCTTTGAGTTCAGCTGGCATGAGGGGAATATACTTCACCCACATTATCTGCTTATACCGTCTATCAAGGTATTTGAGAACCCCAGCGAGCTTTTCTCTACATACAGGTATTACTCCAATTTGACTGCGGATAGCAGCGAATCTTTCTTTATCATTGATTCGGAAGCTCTTGACAAAATGAAGGAATTCCGTTTCATGCAGAGCGAGATAAAGGCAGCTCTCAACGAAAACAGGTTCATTGTCTTTTTGCAGCCAATATACTCCGTGACGGAAGGGAAATTCGTTTCGGCAGAGGCTCTTGTCCGTATGAAGAGCCGCGACGGAAAGCTTATCATGCCGGGCAGCTTTATACCTATTGCTGAACAGACAGGACAGATAGAGCTGATAGGCGAGAGGGTATTCGAGATAGTCTGCGACGTCATCAAGGAGCATGAAATACAGCTTCTGGGACTGAAATACATTGAGATAAATCTTTCTGTCATTCAGTGTGAGAACAGAAACCTTGCGGCGCGTTTTTCAGATATAATCCGCAGGTATGAGATAGAGCCCAATACAATAAATCTTGAGATAACCGAATCGGGTTCCATAAAGCAGAAAAGCATACTTCTGGATAATATGGACTACCTCAGCAGATACGGCTGTTCATTTTCGCTTGATGATTTCGGTACAGGCGAATCAAATCTCAATTATATCGTGAATATGCCTGTTGATATCGTAAAATTTGACCGTTCAATGGTGCTTTCCTATTTTTCAACGAAAAGAGCGGGAATTATGTTTGAATATGTAACAGGAATGATAAAGCGCATGGGCATGAAGATCGTTGCTGAGGGCGTTGAAGAAAAATACCAGTTTGAAGCGCTTTCAAAGCTCGGTATCGATTATATACAGGGTTATTACTTCTCGAAGCCGATACCGATACCTGAGTTTATCAGTTTTATCCGCCGTGCCAATATAAGAAAATAGCAGCACATACTGTTTCCCCAAACAGTTTTACTCAGACTGCCTGCCGATATATCGTCGGCAGGCAGTCTATGATTTTATGTTGATTTTTCGTCATATAATACGATTTGTATTGACAAAAAAGGGCTATTATGTTATAATTTAAGTTATTGAAAAACTATATCGCGCGGGGGTGACTTTAATCAAAAAAATATTGAAATACGCGTTGAATATAGGTCTTATCCTCGTTATCACTCTGTTTACACTGAATCTCATCTTCAAGGAGCAGGAGCTCCCCGAGATAATCAGTGACCTGAAATTGGCAGATCCCCACTGGATAGCTTTGGGCGCAGCGGCAGCGATATTCTTTGTGGCAGGGGAATCCTCTATCATTCACTATATGCTGAGGGTGCTTGAACAGAAGACCAGCTTTTTAAGGTGCTTGAAGTATTCTTTCATTGGTTTTTTCTTCAGCTATATAACACCGTCATCAACAGGCGGTCAGCCAATGCAGATGTACCACATGAAAAAGGATAAGATAAAGATAGGTTATTCTACGCTTATAATGCTTCTAATAACCATAGCCTACAAGTCTGTGCTGGTACTGTTGGCGCTGGGATTTCTGATATTCAACTTTGATACTGTCGCCTTATATGCAGGGGACATGAAATGGCTGATAGTTCTTGGATTTGCTCTGAATCTTGCTTTTATAAGCCTGCTTCTGCTGGTTTTTATAAAGCCTATCTGGGCAAGAGCTCTTGGTATCAAGGTAGTTGAGCTTCTGACGAAGCTTCACATAATGAAGCGCAGAAACAAGGAAAAATACACCGAAAAGCTCATAAGGATATGTGATACCTATGCAATGGGCGCAGATTACATCAAAAAGAATCTTTCGGTAGTGTTCAACGTATTCCTGATGACGGCTGTACAGCGTATCTGCCTTTTTTCCATTACGTGGATAATCTACAGGGCATACGGAATGAACGAAACAAGATATATCGACATTCTGACAATTCAGATAATGATAGCTGTGGCTGTTGAGATGCTTCCTCTCCCCGGTGCGGCAGGTATTACAGAGGGCTGTTTCCTGCTGGCGTTTACAGAGATATTCACTATGGAGAGAGTAAAGCCTGCACTTCTTATCAGCCGCGGACTCAACTTCTATCTCATACTTCTTATCGGAGCAATAGTGACCTTTGCAGCACACATAATCAACATCAAAAGAGACAAAAAACAAACAGAATAGCAATCTACCTCCGCGGGAACGCGGAGTTTTTTATTGTCAAATAATCGTAAAATATCTTGCAATTTAATATTTATGGTGTTATAATAATGTGTGAGGTGATAAAATGAGTATAATTGCTAAGCTGCTTCAGAGTATAGTTTCATCTGATATATATATTCTGTTTTTTTGTTTCGCTGCTTTGTTTGTTGCATTCAGAGTCAGCAGGCTCACAAAGAATGTTGACAATGATATATATGACTGGGAAGAAAAAAGCGACGAATTATCAAATAATCCCGAGAAAACAAATAAAATATTTGATTGCTACAAGCATCTGAACCGAAGCTATACTGTTTTTATTGCCTTGATATCAATTTTTCCGCTTTTGGGTATGTTCGGAACTGTCACTGCACTTCTGAGCATTGATATGTCCGATGCTGAAACGATAAACACTGCTAAAAGCAGCTTCTTTAATGCACTGACTTCTACTACATGGGGCATTATTTTTTCTGTTGGCTTTAAAATAGCTAACGCTTATTTTTTCTCAGATGTAGAAGACCTGATTCAGCGGCTTTTAGCTTTAAAGAAAAAGCTTATCAAATACGGAATAGATGAATCCATAAAGAATAAGTCAGGGTGGCGCGTATGAAACTGCGCGAGATTATACTTGATTTTACGTCCCTGCTCGATGTTATAATGATAATCCTGTTCTTTTTTGTCCTGTACAGCACCATGGACACAGAAAAAGCCGCAAATAAGGCTAAAGAAGCGGAACAGACATACAATCATCTCATAGTTGAGCAGCAGGAGATAAATGAAGAAGCTCAAAAGGATCTGGAACGTATCAAGGCTGCGGACGAAAATGCGGCTGTGAATCAGCAAGCTCTTAACGCTTTTGATAAAGACGACTTTTTCACTTTTCGACTTGATGTTACTGAGCAGAGCAACAACTGGACTTTGAGAGTATTCTTCGGCAGAAAACAGCTTGGTACGATCCTTTCGCAGGAGACCGATGATATAAAGGGCTCCATAAGAGATATACTTGAAAAATCGGGCTTTACCACCGAAGATACATATCTTTGTATTCTTTCCTATGACGGTCAGCAGTACGGAACAGCGCTGGCTTTCAGGGAAATTGACGAAGCAATAGATGATATTCAGCGCGAATATCCTAATTTATATTTTTCAAATCTTAATAAGTGAGGTAATCAAAAATGAAGAAATTATTGGCTTTTATTCTCTTAGCAGCAGTTATTGCGGCGCTTATCTGGGCATTCCTGCACTTCAAGGGCTTCGGACTGCTTGGTGACAAATCAGAGGACGGCAAGGGTAAAAACGATACAAGCGTATCCGAGGTCGTAGAAAAGACCGAACCTGTAACAACTGAGAAAGCTACAGAGGAAAACAAGGACGAAAAGCTTGCAATTTCAATTTCCAAGAACGAATACGTTATCGACAATAAGATGACAGGATTTGACGACCTTATAAAGCTCATTTCCGAAAAAGACAAGAATATCGGAATTGAAATTACAATTGACGATACCGCTGCAAAGAATACAGTGGACGAGCTCACGGACAAGCTTGACGAGCTTGGCTACAAGAACTATAAAAAGATTGATAAGTAAAGCAAAAGGCTGATACGAAAGTATCAGCCTTTATTTTATGTAGTTTCTTTTCTGATGACAGTACCTTTTGGGAAAATCAGGTCGGACTTGAAAGAGAACTTCATCATTGCATGATTTGCAGTCTCAATTTCCTCGCCGTTTTCGTCATACAGATTATTCAGTGCCATTGCCACGGGCTTTTGTGACGGTGCAAGGAGCTCAACAGTATCGCCTGCAAAGAACTTGTTTCGCTGTGTGCAGTATACAGTGCCGTTTTCGCAGCTCTCAACAACAGCCACAACATCATAATTGCGGATATAGCCGCTGTTTTCGTAATACTGGGATTCCTCGGGAGTACCGAAGAAGAAGCCGTTGCAGTATTTTCTGTGGCTTACTTTGTAAACCTCGTCTCTTATCCAGTCGGGGAGTACGAAATTATCAGGATTCTTGTAATAGTGGTCAACAGCCATTCTGTAGGCATTTGTGACAACTGTAACATAGTAAGCGGACTTTGCACGTCCCTCTATTTTCAGGCTCATAACGCCTGCCTTTGCCAGTTTGTCGATGTGTTCTATCATGCACATATCCTTGGAGTTGAGGATATATGTGCCCTTTTCGTCCTCGAAAACAGGGAAGAACTCGTTGGGGCGCTTTTCTTCTACAAGATGATAGCCCCAGCGGCATGGCTGAGCACATTCGCCGCGGTTTGCATCACGGTTTACGAGGTACTGTGACAGCAGACATCTTCCTGAGAACGAAACACACATAGCTCCGTGAACAAAGGTCTCAATATCAAGGTCGGGACTTGTTTTTGCTCTTATCTCGGCAATTTCGTCCAGAGACAGCTCTCTTGCGAGAACAACGCGCTTAGCGCCCATATTGTAGAGCTCCCGAGCAGTAACGTAATTCACGATACCTGTCTGAGTTGAGATATGTATCTCCATGTCGGGAGCGTATTTTTTTATCAGCATGAGAAGTCCGATATCCGCAACTATAAGAGCGTCTACCTTGGCTTCTACAGCTTCTTTCACGAACTGCTCGAAATCGGGTATCTCGCTGTTGCGCGGCAGGGTGTTGCAGGTGAGATACACCTTTACACCTCTGTCGTGAGCAGTCTGAACAGCCTTGCAAAGCTGCTCGAAATCGAAATTCATTGGCGAAGAACGCATACCGAACTGCTTTCTGCCGAGATATACAGCGTCAGCGCCGTAATCCACAGCAGCAGTGAAGCGTTCCTCATCGCCTGCGGGAGCAAGAACTTCAAGCTTATTCATTAGCAGCAGCCTCCGCTTCCTTCTGTGCCTGTTCTGCTTCGTACTGAGCCTCGTCCGCCTTTACCATAGCCTTCTTCTGTTCATGCTCGTCATTGGTCTTGGAGAAGTAAGTCTTCTGAGTATAGATATTAGCGATGAAATAGTAATCCTCGGACGGCATTTTTTCAAGAACAGCGTCAATAGCGTCGATACCGGGGTTGCAGATAGCTCCCGGAGGAAGTCCCTTTGACTGATAGGTATCGTAAGCCTTGACGATATCGTTGTTGAGTACAGTCATATGAGGCTTGATAGTGTAGTTTGCGTAGTTCTTGGTAGGATCAGACTGGAGCATACCTACTGTTTCAGCGTCCTCATGTTCAAGACGGTTCCAGAATACGCTTGCAACGTGATTCATGTCCTCACGATTCGGAGCCTCCGCCTGAACGATTGAAGCGAAAGTAACAAGCTGATCCAGTGAAAGGTGGAGATTCTCCATTTTCTTGATACGCTCGTCTGTGAGCTTCTGGTCGAAGTTGTAGTATATCTTCTGGCATACCTGCTCAGGATCCATTTCCTTTGTGAATGTGTAGGTATCAGGGAAGAGGTAGCCCTCCATACGTGTATCAGCGAATCTGAGAGTGCTTGTATTCTTGTTGAGCTTGTCCTCGAATCTGTTGCCGTAGCCGCCTGCATTGAAATAGAACATGAAATCGCTTGCCTTGCATACGCCCTGCTGCTCGAGGAGGTCAGCTGCTTCGTAAAGGGTGATAGCCTCGCGGAAAGTAACGTTTACAGATTCTTTTTTCTCCTCCTCAGCCTCATTGGTGAGAGTATCAATGATAGTCTCATATGCCATATTCGGGCTTACGAAGTGCTCTCCGGGGAGATACACATCGGGAGTTTTTCTGAATTTTGAGAAGAGCTGGAAGCATTTAGGCGAGTTGATGATGCCCTCGTCGTAAAGCTGCTGTGAGATCTGTTCTGTATTGGTATTTTCGGGAACGATTATCATTTTAGTTGTGTCGTCCTTGCCGATACCGAACATATCCTTGCCGAATGCGATTATAACAAGAGAGAGACAGATAGAAACGGCGAAGATAAATACAGTGAGTATTAGAACGCCGGGGAGTCTGCTTCTTCTCTTTTTCTTCTTTTTCTTGTGATGAGCCGCATTGCGTTTTACAGCTGCACTGTTGCGCACGTGTTCGGACTCGTTTACACGCGGTCTTGGAGCTCTTGCAGGGGGGGGAGCGGCAGCGCCCTCGCGATTGCCCTCGGCACTTGGACGGGGACGTCTTTCAAGCTGTCTGTGAACAGGTCTCGGAGCAGGTGCAGGAGCTTCTTCGCTGACGCTTTCAACTGCTCTTTCGGGCTGTTCTGCTTTTTCTTCGATTTTTTCGGGTGTTGGTTCAATCTCTGCTTCCTGCTGCTTTTTTGCATTGTCAAGCTGATTAAGGATATCATTGATAACATCATTATTATTGTTATCAGCCATTGCAGAGCACCGTCCTTTCTTCTGTAACTATAATATCGACTCTGAGGTCGTGCTGCATAAGAGGCAGCTGCTCGACGATAAGCTCCTCATAAGCGAGAGCGATAGTCGTCATATGTGGATTTTCCTGTATAAATTTATCGTAGTATCCGCCGCCGTAGCCGAGACGTCCGCCCTCTTCCGTAAATGCAAGACCTGGGATTATGCATACGGTCTTATCGGTTATAACAGGCTGGGGGAGAGCGCTGTCAGGTTCTGAGATACGGTACATACCCTCATGCAGGTCAGCAACAGAGCCGATAATATGGAAGGTCATTGAGCGCTCACCGCCGCATATGGGCAGAGCCACTTTCTTGTCCATTTCTATGAGCTTGTCAATGAGCAGGTATGTATCGACTTCTGAACCAAAGGAAGCATAAAGGAGTATATTGTCAGCCTCCAGTATCTTTTCTTCCTCCAGAAGTCTGTCGGTGATGTCAATGTCCTTTGAGACCTTGTCGCGTATCTCAGCGCGGAGATGTGAGAATTCTTTTCGCAGTTCTTTTTTATTTTCCATATCAATCACATAAGATAGCATTACGCTGTCGTCGGCTTTCTTCCTTTGAATGAACTTTTTCCACAAGCTTCAGACCGAAATCAACGGCAACACCTGCTCCTCTTGCGGTGATGAAGATACCGTCCTCGGCAACACCGCTGTTTCCGATGTTTGCGCCGTCGAGCTGAGTCTCGAAGCCCTCGTAGCAAACGGCTGTCTTGCCGCGGAGAAGTCCCTTGTGTCCGAGAATAGACGGAGCAGCGCAGATAGCGCCGATGTATTTATTATTAGCTGCGCAGTAGTCGATAGCTGCCTGAACGTACTCTGACTTTTCAAGATTGAGAGTACCGGGCATACCGCCGGGAAGAACTATCATTTCGAGCTCGTCGGAAAGCTTGGCTTCCTGAGCAATGGTATCTGTAACAACAGGGATACCGTGTGAGCCGGTGATGATGTTATCGCCCACGCCGACAGTAATTACCTGCTTGCCTGCGCGTCTGAGAAGATCAATGGGTGCGATTGCTTCGGTCTCTTCAAAACCGTTTGCGAGAAAAACGTAGATCATGATCTGTTTCCTTTCATTTAAATGTAACAGTATATTTTTTGAGGAGAAATGCAGGGTGATAAGACTGCTTCGACCTGCGAAGTCCCTCAAGCCCCAAATCTTCCTCTCTGTTGATATATTTATAGCCGGCAGCGGCAGCCCTTGCGAAGCTGTTGTTGATACCGACGTATATTCCGTTGTATTGGGTATCTGCTTTTTCAATGTGAACGCAGAATGTTTCGTTGTTGAGCTTTTCGCCTATGGTGAACGCAGCCACATTGCCGCCTATGCGGATAACTCCGCCTGTAAGTCCAAGCTCATTAAAGTAATTGAAGTAGGTGTTTATTGCAAACTGCTCGGCAATAAAGGAATGGTCTGAAATATCCGTCTTGTTATTGTACTCAACTGCACTGAATGTTATGCAGTCATCGAAGTCCTTTTCAGTCATTATTGAGAACTCAGCCCCAAGCTCGTTGAAGCGGGCGAGATGATTGCGTTTGCTGTGGTACTTTCTGCCAGACAGCTCAATAAGGTCGGCTGAATTGTAGATGTAGTCCCAGTCGCCCTCGTCCGTATCCACGGTAAAACTATCAGGGAACAGTTCGTTCAGCATTTCAAGTGAAGTTTCAGTAACACCTGCAACTCTCAGAGGCTTTCCCAGAGAATAGGCGTACTCTTTCATAGCGCCCATGACTTCAATATAGCTGCCCTCGCCCGAGGGTAGAAAGAACCGCGGTATACCGTCCTCGGTAGTAAAAGAACAGCAGATGTAGAAATCCTTGTAAAAGGCTATCTGTGAATCAGCAAGCCGCCGCCACGCCATATTATTGGCAAAGCTGTACTCGCAGCCCATGAACTGCGATTTGCTGAGCGCTTTTGTTATGCGCTCCTTATCGGTTATATCAATAACTCTGAATTCGAGCATTTACTTATCATTTCTCTTCATTGCTGCGAAGTATTCCTTTACTTCGTTTATTTTTCCGCAGGTCATCTTTCCCTCGGGACATTTACCCTCAGCCACACAGGAAGGACCTGCATGAGAGAAGATATGTGGAGCGACCTCCATGCACTGACGGAGCATTTCGTTTGCAACAGCTCTTATCTCCCACTGTGCCCGGTTGCAGCAGCGGTGACGGAAGAAGTTGAACAGCGAGCGGACGTTCATAGTAACGACTATCTTGGTCTCGCAGGCGTTAGGCAGAAGAAAACGTGCGTCCTCGTTAGCCATTTTTGAAGCCTTTGAACGGGCAGTCTTTTCGTCCATGCCCTGTGCAATGAATTCTGCGGTATGCTTTTCTGTAAGGATATTGGCAAGCTTTTCATAGCTCTCGGTTATCTCGGCGATAACTCTGTCGTACTCTGCTTTAGCCTCGGGTATTTCTTCGATAGCAGGGGGAGTGATGAACTCAAAGCCATTCTCGTTTACATATCGCTGGCTTTTCTGAGAGTAGGAAGCTATACGGTGTCTTACAAGCTGATGTGAACAGGCTCTTGATATGCCCTCGACACCAAAAGTAAAGCTTACGTGCTCCATTACACTTTCGTGACCGATAGAAACGAGCATATCCAGAAAGCTTTCGATCTTCTCCTCGGTAAGTCCGTCACGGAGAGATTCAATGTCGCTGCTTGAATAGCAGAGCTTAGCGGCTGTAGCGATAAGCTTTTCAGCGTCAGGAGTATGTGATAAGAGTTTGACGTTCAATACAGACACCTTCCTTTATAATAAAGCATATACATCTATTGTAACATTTATCTGTAATTAAGTCAAGGAAATAACGCGAATTTTAATTAATGTAATTTATTTAATAAGTGGATTTGGTGATAAAACGGAAAAAATTTTCGTTTTACTATGGACAAATCGAAAAAAATGTTGTATAATTAAACAGTATCTGGAATCTACAATTATATCGGAGGAATATACAGATGAATAAGTTTAATAAGTTTGCGGCAGCAGCTGCTGCATTTGCGCTTGCTGCGGCTTCAACTTCATGCGGCGCACCCGAGGCTATCACTATTGGAAAGGGTACGCAGACAGCGCTTACCGTTGACGGATATGATGTCCCCGCAGGCGTATTTATCTATAACGAGCTTTATGCATACAATCAGGCATCATATGAGCTTTACGGTACACTTGGCAAAATGCCTACTGTAGACGAGGTCAAGAACCACCAGTTTGAGACGCTTGACGCTACAGACTGGATACAGGACAAGGCTACAGAGTCATGTATTGATTTCGTTGCAAACGAAAGAGAGTTTGAAAAGATCGGCGGAGCCCTCACAAAGGAAGAGCTTGCTGAGATAAAGGAATTCGTTTCTTCAAACAGCGCACAGGCAATGTTTACTGAAAACGGTGTAGGTGAGGACTCGCTTACAAAGATAATGACAAACAACTATAAGCGCGAGGCTATTTTCAAGCATTACTATGGTCTTGATTCCGAAAAGGGCTGCTCTGAGGACGAGCTCAAGCAGTATTATCAGGACAAGACAACAAGAGTAAAGTATTTTTCTGTTTCTATGGTCGATGATAACGGCGATGCATTCGGTGCTGACGAGAAGCGCCGTCTCAATAACATGATAGATGATTATGTTGATGAGATAAACGCCGAGAGCTCCAACAGCGCAAAGCTCAAGAAGATCGACGAGTGCGAGAAGGAATACAGCGAGTATGTTGAAAAGCGTACTGCTGAGGCTGCTGCAAAGGCTGCACAGGAGGCAGGCGAAACAACAACTACTACCACAACTACAACAGCCGCAGGTACAACAACTACTACAACAACTGATCCCTACGCAAACGAAGTTACTGTCACAAAGCGTACAACAACTACTGTTGATCCTAATGCTGTAAGCGCTGTAACTACAACAACTGCTTCTGCCGAGGCTGCCGCTTCACAGAAGGCGTTTGAGGATTACAACGATTATATTTTCGAGAAGCTCGGCTTATACAAGGCTGAGAAGTATCAGTACGATGAGAACACAGTATACGTCATCATCAAGGCTGATATCAAGGATAGAATGAATTCTGCCGACCTCTGGAATGAAAATACTATCCAGTCACTGCTCAGCGAGCGTTACTATGAAGATTTCGAGAATATGATGAAGGGTATCGCCAAGGGCTATACTTCCGAGAAGAACAGCTCCGCGTACAGAAAGTTCACACCATTCAGTCTCAAGCTTGAAGACAAGTAAAATGATAAAGGCTGCCGAAAAGGCAGCCTTTTTTATGTGTTGTTTCTTTTTTGAAGTCTTACGTCCTTGCCTCTGAATTCAAGGCAGGTGTACATGGATACTATTCTTGACATTACACGCCTGTCATACCTTTGAGCAATGCCTTCAAGATCGAGGTTTGTGCTGATGATAGAAGGTTTGCCGCAGTTAAGACGGGTATTGATTATGTTGTATATAGTAGCGGTGTAGAAAGGGGTTACATATTCCGTACCCAGATCATCGAGGATAAGCAGGTCGGTGTTCATTACGAGGTCGATCATTTCCGAGGAGTATTCACGGTTGAAGTGTTCCTTTTCGATACTTCGGAGAATATTTATAGCCGAGTCATAAATGACGCTGTATCCCTTTTTCAGTACAACATTTGCGATAGCAAGCGAAAGATGTGTCTTTCCGAGACCTGTTTCGCCGAACATCAGTATGCTTTTTGACTGATTATTGAAAGTTTCTGCGTACTGCTTTGTAAACTCAAGGATATTCTTCATTGTCATGTAGTTTTCCCCTGAGTAGTATATGAGGTCGAAGCTGTCAAAATCCGACAGTTTTAACTGAGAGCTCTTATTGAGCTCGTCCGCAGCAAGCTTTCCGCACAGTGTCTTGAAGCACTCGCAGTATCTGCTGCCGTTGTAGCCGCGGTCACAGCATACAGGGCAGGTGTAGTGCATATCGAGATAATCCTCGGGGTAGCCATGCTCTGCAAGAATTTTTCTTGACATAGCCTGAGCGCCGAGGTTGTACTGCCTGAGCTGTTCGACCTTTTCGGAAATATCCTGTCCTTTTCCGTTTGAGATAATAGAGATAAGCTGCTTTCCTGTATTGAAAAGAACGTCGTTTATCTCTCTTATCTGCGGTATTTTTTTATTTATCTCATCGATACGCGCTTCGTTCTCGCTTTCAGCTCTTTTGCGGCGGTTAGTGAGGATAGCCTGCGCCTTATCGAAAATTTCGCTGTCCATTTATGTTTCTCCTTAATAAAGAAATTTATTGATAACGGATTTGTATTCTTCAATATCTGTAGAATTGCTGCCGTTTGAGGAAGAATTCTTTTTCTTTTTGTAGTCGATCTCGGCGTTCTGAACGTCCTTGACAGAAGTAAAGCCGCTGTCTCTCCACGAAAGGAGAATCTTGTTTATGTAATCGAAATTCAGCTTATCTATGCGCTCAATGGTATTTTCATAGGCGTAGCGTATGAGCTCGACGGAAAAGCCTGCATTTTTCCACTGCTGTATAAGCTCAGCCTGCTTAGTTGTGGGACGGCGCGTCATTTCAAACGCACGCATTATACCAGAAATATAGTCTCTTGATGCGCTCATGCGCTGTATCTCGTCCTGTGCAGCAGCCATAGTGTTTATATCGTTTTCAGCCCATACAGAGGCTATTTTTTCAACATAGGCAGTATTGGTCTTTTCAATAGAAGCACAGTAAGATATAAGAGTGATTATTACCTCTTTTTTTAGTCCTAAGTGGTCGTACATCCAGATAATAGAGTTCATCTGGCTATTTTTCAGACCTCCGAGAATGCTTTCTGTTATTTTGAACAGCTCCCTGATATCCTGAGAGTCAGCCATAATTGCGGCTATCTCCTGACCGCTGAGGTTTGTTTTATGGTCTGGAGCAGGCTCTGCCGATTTCTGAACAGCAGCAGGTGCGGTAGCTTCAACACTCTGAGAAGGCTGTGCCATTAAAGAGGGAACAGGAGCAGGTGCGCCGCTTGTCTGCGGACTGAGAACATTTGCCTGCTGCCAGAAAAGAACCGCTTCCTCGGCTTCTTCGGGCGAAACTCCTGTATTTGCGGAAATATCTTCTGTGGAACACATTTTTCCCGAATATCTGAGCAGATACAGCAGGACCTTTATCTGTCCGCCTGTAGCCAATTTGAGAAAATTATCGGCAACTATAACGGGGACTCCGAACATTGCTCCCCATATGCCGCAATTGACCTTGAATTCCAAGAAAGACACCTCCGAAAAAATACTGCAAGGGAAATTATAACATATTATTTTTGAAATTGCAACTGACAAAAATCAACAATTTCAGTCTGCTTCTGTCAGTATCTTTTCTGCCTCTGCGTATTTCTGCATACGCTCAATAGTTTTGTCGCTTATACGCTTTTTGATATCGGTGATACGGCTGATATCGGAGTTGTGGTGCAGGTCGGCAAGCTTGACAGTCTTGGCGACTCTGTTTCTCTTTACAGCGCGGATATAGTCGAAATAGTCCACATTATCGCTGTGAGTAAGGAGCTTTACAGCTTCGGTGACCTCAGAGGGGAACTCCTTTTCAAGGTCTTCGATAGTAACATCGGTGTCCTCGACAACATCGTGGAGCAGAGCGGCACATACTGTAAATTCGTCGGTCATCTGCTCGGCTAAGTGATACGGGTGGAAGATGTAGGGGATACCGCTCTTGTCCAACTGTCCCTGATGAGCGTTGTATGCTATATCCATTGCTTTGCAGGTAAGTTTTGTGTAGATCATGGCTTTTCCTTTCTGAGTTCTCTGTCGATAAACTCTTTTAACGGCTTGCGTATTATGGAATTTCGGTTATTTCTGAACCATTCGTATGACTGCCTGAGTGATTCTTCAAGGGGAGTAAGCCTATTAATCAGAGCGTTCATTGCTTTGACATCAAGAATGTACTCATAGTCATAAAACGGGAAGTAGCTTCTCTGTGGGATATACTCGGTAACGTATTCAAAACGGGGAGTCCTGCCCACGACACGATAGCACAGCTCTGCCCATTCTTTCACTGTTACGGGAGTTTCGTACCCGACGTTCAGAATATGCTGTTCTGGTTTCTGTTGCAGGATAGCTTCAATTACGCGGCAAAGGTCGCCGATATGGAAGAACTGAAGCTTCATTTCGCCATGCTTCGGGAGATAAAACTTCCTGTCCTGTTCAGCACATTCAAACACAAAGGCTTCACGGTGCAGATTATTCATAGGACCGCATAAATACGGCGGACGAAGCACATATGCTTCGGGAACACGACTGAAAAGAGAATTTTCAGCGGATATCTTATCGGTTCCGTATTTGCCCCACATACTATTTTCGCCGCATTTGTCAGTCTCTTTGAACGGCTGTGGGAGAGTTTCCGGATAAACGGCACTGGAGCTGATGAAAATATAGCTGTCAAAGCTGTCCAGACCGTCTAGCAGATCGTTCACATCGTCTGCATTGTAGGCTGTTACGTCTACAACAGCGTCGAAATGCCTGCCGCGGAGCTTATTACTAAGATCGTGCCTGTCTGCTATGATAGGTGTGACGCCTGTGGGCTGCGGACGGCTTCCGCGGTTTAGAACAAATACATTATGCCAGTTTTTAGCAAAATATTCGGCAGTATATCTGCTGGCGAAGACGGTTCCGCCTGTGACAAGGATATCCAAGCTTATTGCTCCTTTCTAAAATATGAATCAATTATATCATAAAAATACGGAAAAAGCAACAATCGGAGCTAATAATCTCGCGTTTCAATTCAAAAAGCAGCATTATCAAACATTTTTTTCAGCTTGCCGATAGCTTTTTTCTCGATCCTTGAAACATAAGAGCGTGAGATGCCCATTTTTACGGCAGTTTCGTTCTGTGTATGTGGCTTGCTGCCGTAAAGTCCGTAGCGGTAAACGATGATATCAAGCTCCCGCTTGTCGAGACATTCCGTAAGAAAGCTGTAGAGCTGACGTGAGCGGATAAGAATATCCACCTGCTCATGGATATCTACTCCGTCGTCGATAAGGTCCATGAGCGTGAGAGCGTTTCCGTCTTTGTCAGTCTCAACAGGCTCATTGATGTAAACGTCGCCTGCGGATTTTTTTGCTGCACGAAACTGCATAAGTATCTCATTTTCAATACACCTGCTGGCATAGGTGGCGAATTTTGCTCCTTTGGAGTTGTCAAAGGAGGATACGGCTTTGATAAGTCCCACAGTTCCTACGGAGATAAGTTCGTCCTGTTCGTCAGCTCCCGAAGCGTATTTCTTTACGATATGGGCTACAAGCCGTAAATTATGCTCGATAAGTCTGTTCCTCGCGGAGTTGTCGCCTTTGGACATAAGCTCGAAGCACTCATTTTCTTCTTTTTTTGAAAGCGGCTTGGGGAATACGGCAGAGCTTTCGATATGCAGGGCAAAAAAGAAAAGATTCCGCAGCAATTCAATAAACATAGTACATCACCTCGTTATCTCTGATAGAAAATGATATGAAGAAAAGCATGGACAATATAAAAAATAAATGTATTTAACATTGGCGCATATAGATATGTTTTTATAAAAATAAAATAAAAAACAATTTATCTGTATTGACGTTGAGCGATAAATATTATATAATAATAGTATATGGATTTTTTAAGAAAAGTTTTTGTCTGATATTTCAGACCAGTTACATCGGAAGAAGTGATAAATTGAAAAATTATGTTTCAGCTTCTGTGTTGAGCGCAGATATGCTTGAACTTGGCAAAGAGATAAAAAAGCTTGAGGATAACGGGATAGATATGCTCCATTTCGACGTTATGGACGGTATATTTGTTCCGAATATAACCTTTGGCATACCCGTGCTTCAGCAGGTGAGAAAGGTCACTGACATCACCCTTGACGTTCACCTTATGATAGCCGATCCTTTGAAATACGTTAAGCGTTTTGCAGACAGCGGCGCTGATTTGATATCCTTTCACATCGAAAGCGACAGCGATCCCCTTGAAACTATCAAGGCTATAAAAGAATGCGGAGTAAAGCCTGCTCTTGCTATAAAACCTGCAACTCCTGCGGAAAGCGTTTTTGAGTATCTGCCTTATCTTGATATGGTACTTGTGATGACAGTTGAGCCGGGCTTCGGCGGTCAGAGCTTTATCACAGAGACAGTTGACAAGATACGCGCAGTCCGTCATAAGATAACTGAACTGGGACTTGACGTCAATGTTGAAGTTGACGGCGGCATAAACGGCGTAACATCAGGAACAGTACGGGAAGCAGGGGCTAATGTGCTTGTTTCGGGCAGCTATCTCTTTGCTGCCGAGAATATGGCTAAGGCTGCACAGTCTCTGAAGGAAGATATGCCATGCTGAAAAAAGCGAGAAAAGAACGCCTGATATGGCTTGATATAATGCTTACGCTCCTTACTCTGGAGCTGATGTCCTATTTCTATTACGGAATGCGTTCTGTTGTTCTTGCAGGAGTATGTGTGGCTGTTTCGGCTGTGGCGGAGTTCATATCTCTGCGCATGATGAATAAGAAATTCACTGCCGATGACCTTACCTGTACCTCTGACGCGCTGATACTTGCGCTGATGTTCCCTGTGGTTATGGACTACAAGGTCGCGGCGCTCGCAGTGCTTTTTGCGATCATTTTTGCTAAAAACGTCTTTGGCGGCAGGATGAACATGATATTTTCACCTGCGGCGGCAGGATATATATTCGTGCTGACCTCATGGGGACGACAGCTTCTTCAGTATACCGAGCCGTACACCAAAACAGGTATATTCGACCACCCGACTTCACTTGTTAAGTCAGCTTCATACATTTTCAATACAACGAGAGTTTTCTCTCATACGGATTTTGAGCTTTTGCTGGGCAATTTCAGCGGTCCGTCGGGCTCTGTAAGCGTTCTGCTCCTTTGCGTTGCGGCAGTAGTGCTTATGATGAGAAGAAGTATTTCCGCAGGCGCTTTTATCGGAACTGTTTTCGGTACAGGCTTCTTTGCGGTTGTAACTCCCGTGCTCAGTTCAAGAGCAGCTTCGCTTAAATATTCTCTGGTACTGAATATGGTGCTGTTTTCGGCTATATATATAGTTTCAGATGTAAGAATTGCTCCTAAGCGCAATTATTATGCGTTTTTCTACGGACTTTTCATCGGCGTCATTTCCTATGTGCTTGTAGCTACAGGCGTTAAGGAAAACGCTATAATCATCGTATCTGTGCTGTTTACGCCTATCGCTCTCGGCTTCAAGAATCTTGAAAAGAAGATAGAGATAGCCGAAAAGGAGCATATCGAGGCTGTAACAGCTGCAAATGCCGACGGAGAGGAGGCTGCTGCCCATGAATAATAACAAAAAGCAGCTTCTCGGAGGTATTCTCGGCGATAATATCGTCCTTTCGGGGCTTATGGTGATATCTCCCGTAATAATCTGCGGAGATACGCTAAAAAACGCCGAAGCTCTCGTCTATGCTTTTACGGCAATAACCTTTCTTTCGGTGATAATCTCTTCATTTGTGCCGAGGAAACTGCCTTATACCGTAAAAGTAATACTCTATGCGCTTATATCCGCTCTGGTTTTTATCCCTGTAGAGCTTGCTACACAGGAGTTTTTCCCGGGAGTCATTCAGCGAATAGGGATATATTTCCCTCTGCTTGCGGTAAATTCACTTATAGTTTTTCAGACTGAGGCTAAATTTTTCCGCATGAAAAGTCTTGATATGATAATATCCCTTGTTTTCTGCATAATCGGCTTTGACGCCGTAATGCTCATAACGGGAGTTCTCCGTGAGCTTTTCGCCTACGGTACGATAAATAACCGTATAGTGGATATAAACACACTGATAAGCGGACTTTCACAGCCATTCGGAGGATTTGTCTTCCTTGGACTTATGTGCGGAGCATATAGGTTTATCCGCGGGCTTGTCTCGAAAAATAACGAAGTAAGGAGTAATGCTGATGTTTCTGATAGATGAACTTATAGCTCTCCTTGCTGCTAATCTTATATTGTCGCAGGCGCTTGGAACAAGTACGATGTTCATAGCGGCTGACAGCAAGAAGAATATGCTTGCGACCTCATGTGTTATCACTGTTTTTACTACACTGAGCTCTGCGGCGGCATATTTTATCGACAGCATACTTCCCGCATCTGTGTCTGAACTGAGACTGCTTCTGTATACGGCAGTCATCGGTGTGCTGTATATAATCATGCTTACTGTGTCTTATTTTGTCGGTAAGAACTGGTTTGCGGATTTCCGCAAGTATATCCATGTATCTGCATTCAACTGTGCGGTAATGGGTACGCTTTTCACTATAAGCGGCAGAGCCGCAGAGAACAGCTCGGCATTTGATCTGGGCTGGTATATCTCGTCTGGCTTTGAAGCAGGCATAGGCTTTATCGTGGCGGCACTGATCCTTGCTGCTGCATATCGTAAGCTCAATTCGGCAAAGGTACCTGCGTCATTCAGGGGATTCCCTGCAATGCTCGTTTACCTCGGGATCATTTCAATGGCAGTATATTCGCTTAAATAAAAGGAATATACTGATACTATAGGAGAGTTATTAAATGAAGTTCAAAAACAAAGGAAGAAAGATCTACAAGACCAAGGAGAAGAATTACTACGGCAAAAGCCCTGTGGGAAAGGCTTTTTCTGTCGGTCTTACTGTTCTTCTGATAGGCGGTATAGGCTTTATTGGCTACAGCGTTGCCGAGCCGCTTATAAATTACTCTAAGAAAAAGGGCGACAATACAGAAAGCTCTGTTGCAGAGGCGGCTACCGAGGAGCTTACCGATGAAAACGGCGAGACAGTTACCGAGAATAATGCCCCTGATGTTCCGCTTCCTGTAAATGCGGAAAAATACAGAGCATATTCACTTACTACCAATGATCTTATAGGTACCGACACCTTAAAAGACGCATTGAAAAGAGTTCCCGCAGGTGAAAATATCGAGTACGTAGAGGTGCCTCTCAAGGTAGGCGGCGGAGAAGTTTACTATGCTTCCAACAATTATTACGTTACCTCGGCTGGTCTGATACGTTCATATATCAGGCTGAAGGATATAGTTTCCACTATAACCGACGCAGGCTATAAGCCTGTTGCCTGTGTAAGCACCTTCAACGATAATACACTGCCTAACTACTTCCGCGATATGAGCTATCTCTGTGTTGATGACGGCTCTCAGTGGATAGATAACACTGTTGAAGCAGGCGGCAAGCCATGGATGAATCCGTTCTCTGAAACAGCGGTAAGCTATAACAGCGATATCGTTGAGGAAATATCATCGGCAGGCTTCGACAAGGTAGTGTGCTATGACTTTATCTTCCCTGATTTCCGTCCTTCGGACGCTGAATATCTCGGAACAGAGGTCACAGGACCTGACAGATACATGGCTCTTACCTCGGCTGCAAATCTTATGTATGATAAGATAATGCACAATGGAGCAACTATGCTTCTTGAAGTCAACGCAGCCGATCTTCTCAGAGGCAAGGACGACGTTTTGCAGCCCATGCTTCTCAAAGTAAATACAGTTGTTCTCAATATAGACGTTGACGCTATAAGCTACGGAGTATACACAGGCGAAACTGTGTATGAGTTTAACGGTACTCCTGCTGAAAACGTAAAGAAAATGCTTGATCTTGTGAGCGATGACGTTGAGGATTTCAACGTTGCTGTGCGTGTTTCGGGCGTTACGGCAAGCACACAGGATCTGCTCGATGCAAAGGACGAAATAGTCGAATACGGTTTCGATTCATATGTACTCGGCTAAAAAATAACTCCCGACAGAACGTCGGAGAATGGAGCTTATCATGGCAGATAATTTTAAAGTCTCGCTTCAGCGATTGATCGAAGAATTCAAGCTGGAAAACATTTACGCGCCAAAGGATCCCAATGAGATAATGATCGACGAGAACGATGTAAACCGCCCCGGCTTGCAGCTCATGGGCTTCTATGAGTATTTCAATCCCGAGCGTATCCAGATAATCGGAAAAATGGAGTTCGCTTATCTTTCCACTATTGATGAAAAGACCAGAAGAGAGCGTTTACAGCGCCTTTTCTCACAGCGCATACCAGCTCTCATAATCACAAGAGAGCTCCCGTACTTCCCCGAAATGCTGGAGCTTGCCACGGAGTTCGAGGTACCGCTTCTCAGAAGCAAGGAGAGTACATCTAACTTCATTGCAGGACTTATTGCGTTCCTAAATCTTACACTTGCTCCGAGAATAACACGTCACGGTGTTCTCATAGAGATATACGGTGAAGGTGTTTTCATTACAGGTGAGAGCGGTGTAGGTAAGAGCGAAACAGCTATCGAGCTCGTAAAGCGTGGTCACAGACTTGTTGCCGACGACGCTGTTGAGATAAGAAAGGTCTCAAACATCAGCCTTGTGGGAAGCTCGCCTGACAATATCCGTCATTTCCTGGAGCTCCGCGGTATCGGAATCATCAATGCAAGACGACTCTTCGGTATCGGTGCTGTTAAGATGACCGAGAAGATAGACCTTGTTGTTGAGCTGGAGCAGTGGAACTCTGAAAAGATATATGACCGTATGGGCGTAGATACCGAGTTTGTAAATATTCTCGGCGTAAAGATACCGTCTCTTACTATTCCTGTAAAGCCGGGACGTAATCTTGCGGTAATACTTGAAGTTGCCGCTATGAACAACAGACAGAAGAAAATGGGCTATAATGCAGCCCGTGAGCTTCTGAACAGACTTGGTATGGAATCCGATCCCAAGGAAGTTGTGCGTGATTACGACGCATTCTGATGATCTCACTACATAATTGAAAGATTCAGGGGGAAACTACTTTGGATATCAATGAACTGACAAAACTATGCGATAAGCTCGGGTGCAGGATAACTCCCGAGGCTGCGCTTAAAGAATATATAACATTCAGATTCGGCGGACCGTGCAGAGCTCTTATAAATATCAATTCTGCCGCTTCTGCCGCTGAACTGATAAAATACATGAAGCAAAATAATATCAAATACGGTATCCTCGGCAGAGGCAGCAATGTTATTGCTTCTGATGAGGGCTTTGACGGTGTGATACTTCATTTCGGCAGCGATTTTTCCGAGATCGAAGCCGACGGAAATACTATCCGCTGTGATGCGGGAGCACTTCTGGCTTCTGTCTGTGTCCGTGCCCAGCAGCTCGGACTTACAGGCATGGAGAACCTTTTCGGTATCCCCGGTACTGTAGGCGGTGCGCTTTACATGAATGCAGGCGCTTACGGCAGCGAAATGAAAGACGTTGTTGTCTCGGCTGAATATATCGACGAGGACTGCACCATAAAGACAATAAAAAGTGAGGATATGGAGCTTGCCTATCGAAGAAGCTTTTTCTCGGGCTCTGACAGAGTCATAACATCTGTTACTATGGAGCTCAAAGCAGGAGACGCCGATGAGATAAAGGCGGCAATGTCCGAATGTATGGCAAAGAGAAGCTCCAAGCAGCCGCTTGACTATCCAAGTGCAGGCAGTACATTCAAGCGTCCCGAGGGAAGCTATGCTTCACTGCTCATCGACCAGTGCGGACTGAAAGGTCTGACCTGCGGCGGCGCTATGGTAAGCGAAAAGCACAGCGGCTTTGTGATAAATAAAGGCTATGCGACCTGCGCAGACGTTTTGGAGCTCTGCGAAAAGGTCAAAAAGGTAGTAAAGGAGAAAACAGGATTTCAGCTTGAGCTCGAACCTGTTATCCTCAGCTGACCTTTAAAGTAATTAAGGAGAGAATTATGCAGTTACTGATAGTAACGGGTATGTCAGGCTCGGGTAAATCAAGTGTTATGGACGTAATGGAGGATATCGGCTTTTATTGTATAGATAATATCCCTCCAAAGCTGATAACACAGTTCGTTGACCTGTGCAGGCAATCCGAAACTGATATCAATAAAATAGCTGTTGCGGTAGATATCCGTACAGGCGATATGTTTGCGGAGATATACCGCTCGTGGCTTGAACTGAAGCGTCAGCCCGATGTTGATGTTAAGGTGTTGTTTGTTGAAGCAACTCACGACGTACTGCTGAAGCGTTATAAGGAAACACGCCGCAAGCACCCGCTGTCGGATAAGTTCAGTGGAAGTATTCACGAAGCAATTAATTTTGAGTGGACTCAGCTTTCACAGCTTCGCGAGATAGCCGACTATTACATAGAGACATCTAACTTTACCACCTCACAGCTAAAGGAGCAGGTAAAGTCCATATTCCTTGAAAAGAGCTCAGATTCGCTCATAATCAAGGTGATGTCCTTTGGCTTCAAGTACGGTGTATCAACTGAGGCAGACTTAGTATTTGACGTAAGATGTCTGCCCAATCCGTTTTATATCGAGGAGCTTCGCAATCACACAGGCTGTGACAGCTGTGTAAGGGATTATGTTATGAGCTTTGAACAGTCGAAAACTCTATTTGACAAGCTCAAAGACCTTATCGACTATCTTATTCCGCTTTATGTACAGGAGGGCAAGAGCCAGCTTGTTATAGCCTTTGGCTGTACAGGCGGAAAGCACCGCTCCATAACTTTTGCTGAGCTTATGGCTGACCACCTTATTGATAAGGATTATAAGGTACAGAAGTACCACCGCGATATAACAAAAGATAAAAAATTCTGAGCAGGGAGTGAGTTGAAATATCCTTCTCAAATGATGTAAGGCAGGAGATATGCTCATCTGTAAACGATAAAGACAGGCGCTTTGCCTGCCTTTACGGTATGTTGCTGTTTTGCAGAACGCTCAATCGTGAGCATATCTGCTTCCAGAGCGAGAGCAGAATCTCCGCCGAGCTTTTTTGCAGTCTTTTTGAAGCTGTTTTTCGCAAGAAGCTGAGCGTAACAGAACACCTCAGAAAAAACGGTGTCGTTCTATGTTCATGTGATACGGACAGCGAGACTGCACAGGAAGTTTTTCAGAAATACCGTCTTGCGGATAATGCAAGACTTATTGATTCCGAGATTATTGCCACAAATAGTCTCGGAGTTTTTACAGCAGGAGTATTTCTTGCCTGCGGAAGTGTGAACGATCCGAACAAGGAATATCATCTTGAATTTGCCTGCCCCGAGAAGCAGCTTGCTGTACAGCTTGCAACGCTTCTCGGCGACATAGGCGTTACCGCAAAAACGGTTGTCCGCAGGGGACAGCATATAGTCTATATCAAGGGCAGTGAGTCCATAGAGGACACGCTGACCTTTATCGGTGCGTCCCAGTGTACTCTTGAACTTATGAACACAAAGATCTACAAGGATATCCGCAACAAGGCGAACAGGATAGCTAACTGCGACGCCGCAAATATCGACAAGGTAGTCAAAGCGGCTATGAAGCAGATAGATGATATCAAGCTCATCGACCATGCTGTAGGACTTGATACGCTGTCAGACGAGCTTCGTGAGGTAGCACAGCTCCGACTTGATAATATCGATATGAGCTTACAGGAGATAGGTGAGACTCTCAGCGAGCCCATTAGCCGCTCAGGAGTAAATCACCGCTTCAAGAAGCTTGCTAAGCTTGCAGACGAGATACGCGGAGGTTCGTATGAGAAGTGACGAGTTTGTAAATCTTCATGTCCATACCGAGTACAGCCTACTTGACGGAGCCTGCCGTATAAAAGAGCTTATAGCGCGTATCAAAGAGCTCGGTCAGACCGCTGTCGCCATAACAGACCACGGAAATATGTACGGCGCTGTGGAGTTCTGGAATGCTGCAAGAGCCGAGGGCGTGAAGCCCGTTATCGGCTGTGAGGTCTACGTTGCAAGGCGAACACGCCATGACCGTGAGCCTAAGCTTGACGCTTCGCCCTATCATCTCATACTTCTCTGCGAGAACAACGAGGGCTACAGAAATCTTGTAAAGCTTGTATCTCTGGCAAGCATTGAGGGCTTTTACAATAAGCCACGTGTTGATCTGGAGCTCCTGAAAAAATATCACAGCGGACTTATCTGTATGTCAGCCTGTCTTGCAGGCGAGATACCGAGACTTCTTGTCGACGGTCACTATGACGAGGCAAAGGCAGTTGCTTTGAAATACCGTGATATCTTCGGCGAGGGCAATTACTTCATAGAAGTTCAGAATCACGGCATAAAAGAAGAACTGAAGATACTTCCGCTTTTATATAAGCTTTCGTCAGAAACGGGTATCACTCTTGCGGCGACTAACGACTGCCACTATATAGAAAAAAAGGACGCCGAAATGCAGAACGTCCTTCTTTGCATACAAACAGGAAAAACTCTCAGCGATCCTAATGCTATGCGTTTTGAGACCGAGGAATTCTACGTTAAGTCAGCAGATGAAATGGCGGCTCTTTTCAAGGGACACGAGGAAACTGTCAGCAATACCGCTCTTATTGCAGAGCGCTGTAATGTTGAATTCGAGTTTGGCAATATAAAGCTCCCGAAGTTCACTATCGAGGGCGTTGACGATAATAAGGCGTATTTCCGAGAGCTCTGCCGAAAAGGCATGATAGAGCGATACGGCGAGGATCCTCCGAAAAAAGCTGTTGAGCGCATGGAATATGAGCTTGACGTTATCACAAAAATGGGCTATACGGACTACTATCTGATAGTCTGGGACTTCATTCGCTATGCCCGTGAGCATAATGTCCCTGTAGGTCCGGGGCGAGGTTCGGGAGCAGGCAGTCTTTGCGCCTACTGTATCGGTATCACAGGAATTGATCCTATCAAGTTCAATCTGCTCTTTGAGCGTTTCCTCAATCCCGAAAGAGTAAGTATGCCCGACTTTGATATCGACTTTTGTATCGAGGGGCGTCAGAGCGTCAAGGACTACGTTGTACGCAGATACGGTGCGGATTATGTTTCAGAGATAATCGCATTCGATACGCTGAAAGCCCGTGCGGCAGTCCGCGATGTGGGACGAGTTCTCGGTATATCCTATCAGCTCTGCGACAGAGCCGCAAAGGAGATAGATCCGCGGGCTACGCTCAGTCAGGCTATGAAGGAGTCCGATGAGCTCAGCGGACTTTACCATTCAGACAGGGATATGCGCAGGTGTATCGACCTTGCAAAAAAGCTTGAGGGAATGCCGCGCCACGCTTCAACTCATGCGGCAGGCGTTGTAATATCCGCAGTACCTCTAAGCGACCTTGTGCCGCTCCAGAAAAACGACGATACAGTAGTTACTCAGTACACTATGGGAGTCCTTGAATCACTGGGGCTTCTGAAAATGGATTTTCTCGGACTGCGCAATCTTACAATTATAAGAGACACGGTCAACGAGATACACAAGACGGAGCCTGATTTCGATATCAGTGCAATACCCGTTGACGATAAAGCAGTATATGAAATGATGACGAGGGGCGATACAGAGGGCGTTTTTCAGTTTGAAAGCGAGGGCATGACTGCCCGTGTTATGGAGCTTGCTCCCGAGCGCCTTGAAGACCTTATCGTTATAATCTCACTTTACCGTCCGGGACCTATGAAGTCCATACCTGTATATATCGAAAACAAGAAGCACCCCGAAAACGTCACCTACAAGCATCCGCTTCTGAAAGACATACTTGCCGATACCTACGGCTGTATGGTATATCAGGAGCAGGTAATGGAGATTTGCCGAAAACTTGCAGGCTATTCTTACGGACACGCAGATATAGTCCGCAGAGCTATGGCAAAAAAGAAGCACGACGTAATGCTGAAAGAGCGTGAGAGCTTCGTAAGGGGAGCGGCTGATAATGGAGTTTCGGAAGATATTGCAAACTCCGTATTCGACGAAATGGTAAGCTTTGCTTCATACGCTTTCAATAAATCCCATGCGGCGGCATACGCCTATCTTGCGTATCAGACGGCATATCTGAAATGCCACTACCGCGGTATTTATATGGCGGCGCTTATGTCCAGTGTTATGGGACAGAGCGACAAGCTTGCGGAGTATATCAATTCCTGCAAGGAAAACGGAATAGAGATTCTGAGCCCTGATATAAATAAGAGCAATAAGGGTTTCACATATGTTGGCGGTAAGATGTATTTTGGTCTGCTTGCAATAAAAAATGCAGGAAGCGGACTTGCGGACAAGATAATCTCAGAGCGTACAAAAAACGGCGCTTTCACAGGCTTGCAGGATTTCTGCGAGCGAGTCGAGGGCAGGGAGCTTAACAAAAAAGCTCTTGAAAATCTTATAAAGTCAGGAGCCTTTGACGGTCTGGGACATAACCGCAGACAAATGCTTGAAAGCTATGACGAAATACTGGACATGACAGGAGCAGGTACAAGGGGAGTAATAGAGGGACAGCTCAACTTCCTTGAAGGCACAGACACTTCCGAGATGAATGTTCGTATTCCGTATAAGCAGGAGTATGACACGAAACAGCTTCTTGCAATGGAAAAAGAAGCCACGGGAATGTATCTCAGCGGTCACCCTTTGTCGCCATATTACTGGATAGGCGAGCTTATGCACGTCCGCAGGATAGGCGATATCCTCACAGACAGCACTGTAAAGGACGGCACATCTGTAAAGCTTCTGTGCTGCGTTGAGAGCGCAAAGCTCCATGTTACCAAAAACGGTGACAAGATGAGCTTCGCTGTCTTTTCAGACGAAACAGGGGAGATAGAGGGAGTTGTATTCCCCGACCTGTTTATGGTAAGCGGCGGCAAGCTTGTCCCTGACGGTATAGTTATTGTTAGCGGAAAAATATCCGTCAAGGACGACAGGCTTACAGTGATATGCGGAGCTATAGCCGCTGATACAGAGCTTGAACGTTTGATATCCACTATGAAGCTCTGCATAAAAACGACTTCGTCAGAAGCTGCTTTTACAAAGGGATTTATTGACCTCTGCACTCAGAACAGCGGAACTACAGCAATATGTCTGTATCTTGCGGATATGAAAAAAACTGTTATTCCGAGGACAAAACTCAGCGTAAAGGTCACAAAGGAGTTCTGCGAAGAGCTGAAAAAGCACTATGATCCCTCTCAAATCGGGCTTATACAGTGATTTTTCAGATGAAAGCGGAAAAAATACGGAATACACTTGACATTTTTTCCACAAAGTAGTAAAATATAAGAGTATGGAATTACGCCGCAGTTTCCCTGCGGGTTAAACAATATATGCCAAGTGCAGAATGGAGAATATGTATGATCAAGAAAATTGGTGTTTTAACAAGCGGCGGTGACGCTCCCGGAATGAATGCCGCTGTAAGAGCTGTTGTAAGATCTGCTCTTGCCAAGGGCATGGAGGTCTACGGTATCCGCAGAGGTTATGTCGGACTTCTCAACGGTGATATCATCAAGATGGACGAGAGAAGCGTTTCTGATATTATACACAGAGGCGGTACAGTTCTTTATACAGCAAGATGTCCTGAATTCAGAACTCAGGAAGGCGTTGCAAAGGGTAAGGCAAAGCTTGACGAGCTCGGTATCGAAGGTCTCGTAGTTATCGGCGGTGACGGTTCATTCAGAGGCGCAGCTGATCTTTCTGCACAGGGTTTCCTCTGCATAGGTATCCCAGGTACTATCGACAATGATATTGCCTGCACAGATTACACTATCGGATTTGATACAGCTATGAACACAGCTATGGAGCTTATTGACAAGCTTCGTGATACATCTCAGTCCCACGACAGAATCTCAGTTGTTGAGGTAATGGGAAGAGGCGCAGGTCATATCGCTGTTAATACAGGTATTGCCTGCGGAGCAACAGATATCATCACAAAGGAAGTTCCTTACGATATAAACGCTATCGCAAACACAATGCTGGCTAAGAAGGCAAAGGGCAAGCAGAACTTTGTTGTTATCGTAGCAGAGAGCATCGGCCACTCAGACGAGATTGCAAATCTGCTCCACGAAAAAACAGGCATCGAAGCAAGATCAACTATCCTCGGTCACGTACAGAGAGGCGGCTCTCCTACAGTAAGAGACAGAGTTGAAGCTACAAGAATGGGCTACTATGCTGTTGAGCTCCTTGAGCAGGGCGTTGGCAACCGTGTTATCGGTATCAAGGACAGCAAGCTTGTTGACTATGATATTCAGGAAGCACTTGCTATGCACAAGGATTATGACGAGAAGCTCCACCACATCGCTGAGGAGATCGCATACTAAGAATAGTATTAATGCACCTGTGAAAACAGGTGCATTTTTTATGTCAGAAGCTCGTTGAGATATTTTTATCAGAGTTTTCAGTCGAATACTTCCAATGATCAATGTGATTTGAGTTTATGAAATATTCAATTTCCTTTGGCGGAGCATATTCACCGCAAATGTCTACGATTATAAGCTTTACCTTCATTTTTTCTGGTATTATAGCCTTTATGTAGACGCTGACGCTTTGCCCTACGGATATGCCTTCCTTTGATTCGGCAAGTCCTGCAAGATTGGGTGTAAGCTCAACAAAAACTCCATAGTTTTCAATAGAGCGCACTACACCGGGAACTGTTTCTCCTGCCTTGAATTTTTCGGCATTTTCTTCCCATGTTCCGAGAAGTTCCTTATGAGTGAGAAATATCCTGCCGTTTTCAACGCTCTTGACGACTACTTTTATTAGCTGACCTGCTCTGAATCTGTCTGTTGGGTGTGATATCCGCGACACCGACATAGTATCTATAGGCACAAGAGAGGGGATACCGCAGCCTATATCGACGAAGCTTCCGAATTTTTCCATGTGTGATACCCTTGCGTCGATTATATCTCCCGATTCAAGCTTTGATACGAAGTTTTTTTCACATTCTTTCTGTGCTGCTTTTCGTGAGAGCTTAGCTTCAAGCTCTCCGTTTTCTGTAAGCTCAAGCTCTGTGACTTTAAAGCATACTATTTTATTTACGCGTGATATAAGAGCTATATCACGCGTTTTGCCCTCTGCTATGCCTATAGCGCCCTCCTCACGGGGGATAATGCCCCTCGCACAGGGCAGCTCAACTATAAGGTCGTGAGAGCCTGTACAAAGTATTGCTTTAGCTTCAAGGATAATGCCTTTTTCCATAGCCTCTGCCAATCCCTCAGCCGAGGATATATATCTTTGATTTGACGGTGAATCGTATAAGCAGCCTTCTGGTCTGAATTCCATGTTTTTACCTCCGTTATAATAACTTTGTAGTCAATCATATGCGGCTGCTCAGATTTATATGCTACTGTGCAAAGCGTATATTAAGTCCGCCCAAAGCGTTGAGCACCGAGATAACATTATCCACAGCAGCACTGCCGCAGACGATACAGGCTGTTGTCTTACGATTCCGTGCAGGCTCGGGTATGATATCCTTTGAAGCAGGGGACTCCATAACGGCTGTTAGGAAGTTCGTATGGGTATTAGAATATGTTGGTATTACAGTAAAAGTGGAGCTTCGCCCAAGTCTTGCAGAGCGCTCGGCTATCCTGTTGTACATCATTTTTGCTGAATAAACATAGTCCACACTTTCACGCACACGTTTGAGAGCGAACTCAGCAAGCTCGGGAGTTTCAAATTCGGCAGTTACTCTTGATATCATAAAAAAGTTCCTTTCTATTTTTTGTATGGGTTCAATATGAATAATTGGGAGTTTTTATTATTTTTCACCAAAATGAAAAAAATATACCCGTAAAATATTGATTTGAGAGGAGTTTTAGGGTATAATAAAAATGTTCGATTTTTTCTATTTGCGCGAAAGGGGGATAATGTCTTGGATATCAGACCGGGTGATGTACTTACAATGAAGAAGAACCACCCCTGCGGCGGCAGCGAAATGTTCGTGATACGTGCAGGAATGGATTTCAGATTAAGATGTGTCAAGTGCGCAAGAGAATTTATGGTCGCCCGCAATAAGATTGAAAAGAGTATCCGAAGCGTAAAACACGCCGATGAGGGTTAGCATAGTGCAACATTTATTGTAATATTTTTAGCATTAAGGAGAATACTGAATGTTTGAAAAGCTTGCATTAATGGAGCAGAAATACGAAGAAATAAGCGCTAAGCTCTCTGAACCTGATGTTATCAGTGATAATAAGCTGTATACCCAGCTTATGAAGGAGTTCAAGAACATGACTCCTATCATTGAGAAATACAGGGAATACAAAAAGGCACAGGCAGCCTTTGATGAGGCGAAGGAGATTCTTGACGCAGGAGGTCTCGATAAGGACTTCAAGGAAATGGCTCAGGCTGAGTATGATGAGTCCAGAGAGAAAATGGAGACCTGCACACAGGAGCTCAAGGTCCTTCTTTTACCGAAGGATCCAAATGACGACAAGAGCGTTATCATAGAGATAAGAGGCGGCGCAGGCGGCGAGGAGGCTTCGCTGTTTGCAAATTCCCTCTATCGTATGTATACAATGTACGCAGAGACTATGGGCTGGAAGCAGGAGGTGCTCAGCGCCAATCCCACTGAGCTTGGCGGTTTCAAGGAGATAAGTTTCTCCATTGAGGGCGACGGAGCTTACTCACGCCTTAAATATGAAAGCGGAGTCCACCGCGTACAGCGCGTTCCCGAAACAGAATCACAGGGACGCATCCACACCTCGACAGTTACCGTGGCAGTTCTCGTCGAAGCAGACGAGGTCGAGCTTGAAATAAATCCTACGGATCTGAAAATAGACTATTTCCGCGCAAGCGGTGCAGGCGGACAGCATATAAATAAAACAGAGTCCGCTGTAAGAATAACTTATCTCCCCACGAACACCGTGGTGGAGTGTCAGGACGAAAGAAGCCAGCATAAGAACAAAGATAAAGCAATGAAAATTCTGCGCTCACGTATTTACGAGGCTATGCAGGAGGAGCAAGACGCAAAGATCGCTTCGGAGAGAAAAATGCAGGTCGGAACAGGCGACCGCTCCGAACGTATCAGAACATACAATTATCCGCAGGGACGTCTTACGGATCACCGTATCGGTCTGACTATTTACAGACTGGAGGACATTCTCAACGGAAATCTTGATGAAGTGTTTGATGCGCTTGCAACTGCCGATCAGGCTGCCAAGCTCGCAAGTCAGGAAGCGTAGTTTTTATGGATACAGTTTTACTAAATAACAAGGAAAAAGACCTTGAAATAGCTGCTGAATTTATTAAAAAAGGCGAGATAGTCGGTATACCTACAGAGACTGTTTACGGTCTGGGTGCAGATGCTTCCAACGAAGCTGCTGTGCGCAAGGTCTTTGAGGCAAAAGGCAGGCCTGCCGATAATCCGCTGATAGTACATCTTGCAGATTTTTCACAGGCTGTTGACTACACATCAGTTATACCTGCTCTTGCGTACAAGCTTGCTAAGCGCTTCTGCCCGGGACCTCTCACAATGGTACTTCCCAAAAACGACAGGATACCCATGATAACCTCAGGCGGACTTGACACAGTAGGCATCAGAGTGCCCTCACATCCTGTAATGCACAGGATAATAGAGCTCTCAGGCAGACCTATTGCCGCTCCGTCAGCCAATACATCGGGATATCCAAGTCCTACATCTGCTGACCACGTCATGCGTGACATGAACGGCAAAATAGCAGCTGTAGTTGACGGCGGAAGCTCTGAATTCGGCGTTGAATCAACAGTCATCTCCATTGAGGGAGAGAGCACTGCAAGGATACTCCGTCCGGGCTGTGTTACAAGAGAAATGCTCCTTGAAGTATGCGATGATGTCATAATCGACCACGCTATACTCCACGAGCTTGAAGCAGGGCAGAAAGCCGCTTCTCCCGGAATGAAGTACAAGCACTATTCGCCAAAGGCAGATATAATCATGGTCGAGGGCTCGCTTGAAGGTTTTATCTCCTATGTAGGAGCCCATAGCGGCGACGGTGTGTATTCGCTTATTTTCGATAATGACAGGGATAATTTCCCGTACAGGTATATGACCTATGGTAAGGACAGCTCTCAGCAGGCACATCTTTTATTCCAGAGGCTGCGCGAGCTTGACGACATAGGTGCAAAGGTAGTCTATGTCCGCGCTCCCGAAACAGAGGGAGTAGGACTTGCAGTATATAACCGCCTAATCAGGGCGGCAGGATTCGAGGTGATAAGGATATGAACAGTCTCAACGGAGTCATGGTCGTTGGTCTGACAGGTCAGACAGGGGCAGGAAAGAGCACAGTCTCAAAGATATTTGCCTCCAACGGCTTCACAGTCATCAACTGCGATCAGGTGGCTCGCAAGATAGTAGAAAAAGGCACAAAGTGTCTCGACGAGATAGCTGACCTTTTCGGTTCTGCTGTTATAAATGAGGACGGCACTCTCAACAGACGCGGTCTTGCAGGCATTGTTTTCTCTGACAAGTCCAAGCTTGAAGCACTTACCACTATTACATATCCTTACATCACAGGCGAGATACTCCGCCAGATAAGAGTTCACTCCATGAAAGGCGAGAAGCTCATACTTCTTGACGCTCCAACACTTTTTGAAAGCCGAGCAGATGATTTCTGCGAGATAATCATATCCGTACTTGCAAATGCGGATATACGTGAAAAGCGTATTATCGCCCGCGACGGACTTACAGTGGATCAGGCTCGCAGACGTATGAATTCTCAGCTCGATGATGAGTTCTTCAAGAGCCATTCCGACTACATAATCCACAATAACGGCAATATGGATACAGTCAATGGCATAGCATGGGAGGTATCAGGCAAGATACGCGAGCTTTACAAAAGCAAGCAGACTCCGATGAAGGTGCAGTAATTCAGCCGTAAATGGCTGTTATACAGATTTTTCTGCGAAAGGAGAGGTTTTAATGGCAGAAAAAAAGAACGAAGCTAAGAAGCTCAAGGAAAAGCTTCTTATCCAGCGTAAAAACGCTTATCATCTTGTTTCGGACAAGGATATAAAAGCCTGCGATAAATTCTGCGAAGGCTACAAGGACTTCATGAACAAGGCAAAGATAGAGCGTGAAGCAGTTATATATTCTATAGAGCTACTTAAAAAGAAGGGCTTTGTTGAATTCAAGGCAGGCATGAAGCTTAAAGCAGGTGATAAGATATACCGCAACAACCGCGGCAAGTCTGTTCTTGCGGCTGTAATCGGCACAGCGCCTATCACAGAGGGCGTAAGACTTTGTGCAGCTCATATTGATTCCCCAAGACTTGACCTCAAGCAGAATCCGCTGTATGAGGACACAGAGATGGCTCTTTTCAAGACTCATTACTACGGCGGTATCAAGAAGTACCAGTGGACCACTATTCCGCTTGCGCTTCACGGCGTAGTGATCAAGGCTGACGGTACAAGCGTTCCTGTAAATATCGGCGAGGACGACAGTGATCCTGTATTCTGCGTAACAGATCTTCTGCCGCACCTTGCAGCAGCACAGATGCAGAAGCCTCTTGCTAAGGGTATCACAGGCGAGCAGCTCAACATAGTGATCGGCTCACGTCCGTTCAAGGACGACGAGGAGAGCGGCTCTGTAAAGCTCAATATAATGAATATCCTCTTTGAGAAGTACGGCATCACAGAGGCTGACTTTATATCTTCAGAGCTTGAAGCAGTTCCTGCATTCAAGGCAAAGGATATCGGTTTTGACAGAAGTATGATAGGTGCTTACGGTCACGACGACAAGGTATGCGCATATCCTGCACTTGTAGCTACAGCTGAGTGCAAGAAGCCAAAGCATACAGTAGTTACTATACTTACCGACAAGGAAGAGACAGGCAGCGACGGAAACACAGGTCTCCGCTCTGCATATCTTGAATATTTCGTAGCAGATATTGCTGAAAATCTGGGCAGCGATGCAAGAACAGTCCTTTCTGCTTCACAGTGCTTATCTGCTGACGTAAACGCTGCATACGATCCTACATTCCCAGAGGTCAACGAGCGCAATAACAGCGCATATATTAACCACGGCGTAGTTGTTACAAAGTATACAGGCGCCCGCGGCAAGGCTGGCACATCAGATGCTTCTGCTGAGTTCACAGGACGTATAAGACGTCTTATGGATTCAAAGAATGTTATCTGGCAGACAGGCGAGCTTGGCAAGGTAGACGAGGGCGGCGGCGGCACAGTAGCTGCTTATATCGCTAACCTTAACGTTGACACTATCGATTTGGGCGTTCCTGTGCTTTCAATGCACGCTCCGTATGAGATAGTATCAAAGCTTGATACCTACATGGCATATAAAGCTTTTGAGGTATTCATGGCTGACTGACATCAAAGCCCTCGGCAGCACCGAGGGCATTTTTATAAATAATTACATTTTGGAAATATATACTTAAATATTACTTATCAACAATCTATATACTGCAATTAATTATTTATATTTGCAATAAGTATTGCACTATGCTATAATAACATATGGAAAGTCATTCTTTCATAAATGACAATCTCATATCCCCTTATTAAGAATGAGAACCTCCCCCCTAATGGCTCTCATTCTTTTTTTTCGCAAAAAATCCCCGATCAAAGACGGATAGCCGTCTGATCGGGGTATTTATTTTATATTTCCAGACCTTCTATTTTGTCTGCGTATTCATAAACGGTTCTTATACAGTCCGAAACAAGAGCGTTGTTTTCGCTTGCTTTGCGGTAGATTATCATATCTCGGTTAAGATTATTCGCGTATGAGCACTTTCTTGTAACAAGCTCGTTGAATCTGAGAATGCTCTGAGACATGGGAGCAACCCACATATAAGCGTTCTTTACAGTCTTGAGCATACTTATCTGTGTACCTCTGTCATAGATAAGGATACGCTTTGTAGAGCGCTTTTCGTCGTAATCCTGATTGATAGCAGCACGGCGAACCATTTCAGGCTCGTCATCACCGTGGATTATCTCGGGATATTCTGAAAGAAGCTCGTAGGGAACATCATCGTATTTAGCAAGAGGGTGCTTGTCGCTCATTACTATCTGGAGAGGGAACTCCATAATCGTTCTGCCTACAAGATTACGGGCTTTAAGACGGCTTTCTATCATTTCCGCATATGTGCTCGGAACGCGGATAAAGCCGACATCGTATTTGCCTGCGCAGATATCCTCGAGGACCTTAGCAGTGCTTGTTTCCATGACATGAACTTCGATCTTATCGGTCTTGTCGATGTATTTGCTGATAAATTTTCCAATAGCCGCAGTTGCGTAGGTCGAGCGGGCAGCAGCGACCTTGAGCTTCATTTCGTTATCAGGAGTCTGAGCGTAGTCTCTTTCGAGGCTCTGCATTTCGTCAACGATAGTCTGAGCGCGTGCAAGGAACTCCTCACCCTCGGGAGTTAGTATCATACCGTTGGGAGAGCGGTTGAATATCTGTATACCCAGAGAAGCCTCAAGCTCTTTCAGGGCGATACTTATATTAGGCTGAGCCTGATAAAGCTTCTTAGCTGCCTTTGTAATACTGCCTTCTCTTGCAACGGCAATAACATATTCGAGCTGCTGTATTTTCATAAGCAAATCCTACCTTATTCTTATTCATAGTAAACTATATAAATATTATATCACTATATAAATGAAATTGCAATACCAAATTTCACAATAATATAATTTAAGCTGAACACAATAAATTAAGCTTGTTATTTCAGTGGTACAAATCTTTATATATTTTTCTTTATCTCAAATGCACGGCATAAAAAAGCTTTATAAAGGTACTTTTGAGAAAACATCGAATATAATTGTATCATAAAATCATTGATTTGTCAAAGCTTTATTAAGCTTTTGCGAAAAAAAGAACTGCCGATCTCTCAGCAGTTCTTTTTGTTTATTGAAGCTTCGGTGTATTATCATTATCAGGTACATCATGACCGACTGTATCAATTATATCGTCATATTTCTTAGCAGCTGATGTATTGCTAACAACTCCGCCGTTGCGTTCATTGATGACATAAGCCACATAGAAGTTGAACAAAGCATAGCCAATCAGGATTATACCGACGATGATACGGATAATATTTCCGCCCTTGAATGGATCAAAAATGAGAAATACCGAACCGATAAGAAGAATAATTCCGAAAACCAACTGGAATATCTTAAAGCCCTTTTTCATTTCCTTGGTCAGCGCCTTTATGATCTGAACAATTGCGATTATAAGTATGATAAAACCTACAATAATTGATATATGAGCGCTTATGACCTTCGGGAGACACATTATGAAAAGTCCTATTGCTGCGCCTATACCACCGACTGGGAGAAGTGAACCGTCTCCCTGTGTAATACCGCCGAGTCCTGTCAGGACGCTTCCTGCGACGATTATTCCGCCTATGATATAGAACGTCCATGAGATAACATTAGGGAAGAATGCAAAGCATACGCCGCATACTGCAAGAAGTATGCCCTTGACGATATATCCTGTGTTGTCTATCTTCATATTATTCCCCCTTTACAAGGACTTTGAAATACATAAGCCTGAATTTCTGGTATTTATCGGCTTTCTGATAAATAGAATCTGCAAGGTCGGTCAGTATTTTCTCACATTTTTTAATATCATCTTCACTTGGAGTCTCATTATTGAAGGCTGCTCCAAGTGCGATATCTGTGACCTTTTCAAAACCGCCCTTTTCAAAGTAGATATCACCGTGCCATTTTTCGACATCAGCAGCGAACTGTTTATAATTTCCGTATTCGCTTCTGAGATTCAGCTCAGCAAGAAGCTTCTCCGCATATGAATACATATATCTTATACGTGTTCGGGTATCGCCGTTTTTGAAGTGCTTTTCCCGCATATTAAGTATAAAAGATCTTCTGATGCGTATCAGCATTACTATCGCAGCGATAAACAGAACAATAGCGAATATATCCTTTAAGAATCCGGGGATATGTATACCCTTGCCGCCCTTTACAACAGTCGTTGCAGTAACGTCTGTGCCTGTTGCGGTAGTTGTTGTATGTGATGAGGTGAGCGCGGTATTCTTTGTTGTACTCGATAGGGAAGTATTAGTTGTTGTGGTTGTTGAACCGGACTGAGTTGTTGTTGACTCAGTAGGCTTTGTAGGCTCAGGAGGTACATCCTGCTGACTGTAGCCTGCGGTAAACTCATATGGTATCCAGCCAACGCCGTCGATATAGACCTCAGCCCATGCGTGGCTCCTGTTGTCCTTGACGTCAATTGTTATTGAATCGTCATTGTTTACTTTGCCGCCCTTTATGTCGTTTTCCACAAGGATATATCCTGTAGCGTAACGGGCAGGGATACCTGCCATTCTTGCAAGTATAACTCCTGATGAAGCGTAATGAGTACAGTAACCCTTATGTGTTTCAAGCAGGAAGGTCTTTACAAAGTCGCGTGAGGCAGGTGTTACACCGGGTTCAAGTGTATATGTGCTGGTAGCCGCCATTTTTACTCTTATGTTATTGAGTATTTCAAATATTTCTTCTGGCGTGTTATCATGTTCAACATCTACAAGGTCGCTGTAAGCCTCTCTGACTTCTTCCATGTCCTTATTCTGAGGAACATCGAGGTAGTTTTCGTAAACGAACTTTTTATAACTGCTCTCCAGAAGCTCAGCCATGATTATATTGCCGTGCTCATAAAGATAGGAGGTATCAGCAGGGAGCTCATAATCTATGTTGAAATAGTCCTCATAGTCGAAAAGATCGTTATCCTTGCAGTATTTGATGACATTGTCCTTCCACTTTGTATCTGTTATGCCCGAAGCCGAGAAAACAGTTCTGTTTGGAGAGGAAATGGCGTTATTCGCTGCGTTTATAGTAAATTCTCCGTTTTTACCCTTACTGAAAAATACGTCCATGCCTTCACCCAGCAGGACCTCGATATTATCGGGATTTGTAGGAACGAATTTGTATGAGGTCTCGCTCTTTTTCTCAGTTTCAGGGAAAATAAGGGTATCTTTTTCGTATTTTATCTTGCCGAAATCCTCAACTCCATATGGAGAGTATACACGGCGCTTTTTTCTTGGGCTGTTTTTTATCCAGATAGTGTTCTTGTCGTCTTTTCTTTTTATGTACTGTCCGAAGATAGCAGGGAAGTTCTGGGGCGAAATGCCGTATTCCTTAAAATCATCGAACATCTTGTCCTTGTATTTTGACGACGGGAGCTCGAACCATTCGTTGTCGTGATAAAGGGCACGTATTTCGTTTTTTAGGTACAAGGCTCCTGATATCGGCTTTTCGATAGTAACTGTAAGGTCGGTTACGTTCTTGTAGCGTACATGGTCGCTGGTTCCGAGCTTGTGGTTCTCATAATCGAGGTTGAAACCGAAAGCGTTAGTCAGATTTGCGATACTTTCGCCAAGATTATGGAAAGAGAAGTTTTCTACAGCGTCTGTAATATCACGGCGCTTCTCATTTATAGAATCACTTCTTTTATAATGTGTGATATTAAGGTAGCAGTTTGCAAGAACTGCCACTATCATAACAGAAGCGATAACGAACATACCGCAGCGCTCCGTTACCTTTAGCTTCATGTGCCGCTTGGGGAAGAACAAATTGTTTTTTCGGACGAAGCCGCTTTGTCCGCCTGAATATTCGCCAACGTCAATAGTTGACATAGCAAGTATGGCAAGCCAGTATGAGATGCACATGATTCCCCAGAATACAGGCATTTTTATACCGTTGTACAAGCCTATTTCGAGTATGGGGAAGGTCACCATAAGGGGCAGAACAGGGTTCGGTCTGCAAATGGTGAAATAGCATAGCACAATAGCAAGAAGCCATATATAGAAGACAAAAAGCGTTGTTACAGATGTAACTTCAAGCGTCTTCTTCAAAGCCTTATAATAGTTGAGCTTTGAATCAAAGGCTTCCTTATATATGATATTGTATACAAACTTAAAGCCGAGAACTATTTTTTTCGATTTCCGATACGCAAAAAACAAGAATCCCAGCACCGACAGCAAACATGCTCCGAGAGCCTTTCCGCCTTTAAGCGCAATAAGTATATGAAACGCTGCAAAGCAGAAAAACGCAGCAATTACTGTGCTCTTATTATAGCGGAAATGGAACATTCCGAGAAAAGACATTATAACGGACAGCATACCGATAATAGTAATAGCTGCCGCATAGAATTTTCTCATGCTCGGGTGTTTTTGTTTTACGGACATTACTATGCTGTCGCTTATATTAATGCCGTTAGTGTTTTGTATGTTCTTTCTTTTCATTATATATCTAAATCCTTTATTGAGGCAGATATTCTGCCGACTACGACAGGTATAACGTTAAGTGAAGAATAACCGCCGCCTAAAGAAGCGGTTTTTTCGATATCGTCAATGATTATTACAGCGTTCTTGAGGTCGGCTTCGACCTCCTCGTCAATACTGTCAAGCAGCTTTTCGTCAAAAGCAGAGCTTATATATGTAAATGAAGCAAAGGAGAGACTATCATTCTCCGTAAAGTAAACATCAGGCTTCTGACAGACGCGAGTGCAATCTACCGAGGCTATAAGCGCCTTGACAACTTCCGAAAGGTCTGCGGAGCTTGTTATGCTGTACTCTGCAAAGCGATTCTGCGAAGCATTGAAGAAAACTGCCGAGTGACATCTTTCGTTGTCCAGCAGGAACTGCGAGATAGAAAGAAATGTTTCGATAAGAGTATCTATCACAGGCAGGGCAACATTATTCTCCGAATAGCATTTCAGGTCAAGGAACAGCATACAAGGAACATCTATCGGGAGACTGTAATCCTTTACGATAAAGTCGTCCTTTTTTGAGCTGAGCTTCCAGTGTATGCGGTTGAGCTTGTCTCCTGCGTTGTATTCACGGAGATCAAAAACCTCCGACGGATCGTCGCCTGCGCGGTGTTCTGAGAAAAGATCGCTTTCCTCGTTCACACGGTCACTGTAATGAACGACACCGCCGATATCATGACCTTCAGGCATGATAGTGACTTCTGTATGTACATTGCTTGCCGCCTTGAATTTGAATATCCTCAGCGGATCATAAATATTGAGATACAGTGTTCTTATTTTAATAGTACCGCAGAACTTGGAGTTCAGCTGAAATGTCACGCGCTGTGAATTTCTCGGCTGTATGGGCAGAAACAGGTCAAAGGAAGAAATATCATTGCAGAATGTGTTGTAGTATTCTACCTTTGCCTCAGCCTTACCGATAGGGAAAATGCTCTTGTTGGTAACGACCAGCTGAACAGGGAAGTCCTTTGACTTAACAGCGTTTTTGTCCTTTACGGCAAATTCGACTTTTATGCTGCGCTTTGTTATTAAAGTTGTGACAAACATAATGATAGGCAAAGCTATCATTACGATAAGAAGTACAAGTGCAAAGTCCCATATATATAGTATATAGAAGAGCGCACATATGATTATCAGAGCGATGAACAGCAGCTTTGTGAGTATCATGCCGCCGCCTTACTTTTCGCCGATACCCGGAACAGGAACTGTTCTGAGGATTTCCGTGATTATATCAGAAGCAGATGTATCCGAGAGCTTTGCCTTTGAATTGAGCATTATACGGTGCTCAAATACATCGTTGCAGATATATGAGATATCTTCGGGGATAACATAGTCACGTCCCATAGCTACTGCGATACCCTTTGAGAGCTGCATAAGAGCAAGTGTACCACGGGGGCTGACGCCAAGCTTCAGCATAGGGTGCTTACGTGTGGCGGCAGATATAGAAACGATATACTCGTAGATCCTGTCGTCTATATAAATATTGGAAATATATTCCTGAAGCTCGGTAATAAAGCTTGCGTCCGCAACAGGCTTTACATTCTCAAGCGGATTGTCGTTGTGCTTAGCTTTAAGGATAGAGACCTCACCACTGAAATCAGGATAGCCCATGCTGAGCTTTATCATGAAACGGTCAAGCTGTGAATCGGGAAGATTATGAGTACCTGCCGAGCCGATAGGATTCTGAGTAGCGATTACGGTATACGGCTCAGGGAGCTTATATGTATTACCGTCAACGGTAATGCTCTTTTCTTCCATGAGCTCAAGAAGAGCAGACTGAGTCTTGCTTGATGTACGGTTTATCTCATCGGCGAGGAAAAGATTGCAGAACGCAACGCCGGGGCGGAACTCGAATTTTCCGTTACTCTTATTATAAACGGAAAAACCTGTAACGTCCGAGGGAAGTACATCGGGAGTGAACTGCATACGGTTGTGTTCAAGAGAAAGCGCCTTTGAAAAAGCAAGTGCAAGAGTAGTTTTGCCAACGCCCGGGATATCCTCGATCAGGATATGTCCCTTACACAGCATAGCAAGCAGTGCCTTGACGATTATAGCGTCCTTGCCGATAACGGCTTTTTTTACTTCTGCGATTACAGAGTTTATTTGATTAGTATAATAAGTCTTGTCCATATTGTTTCTCCTATGAATTTGTTTATACTATATTATTATAGCATTAAACGCTGACATTTGCAATAGCTCTCTGTATATTTTTACATGAGTTGTTTGTAACTGTTCAGTTACCAAAATTATGCTTGTAAAATGTCGTGAAATGGCGAAAACAGCGTAAAACAGAGAGTTTAATTTTACTCTGATATACAGAAAAAGAAGCCTTCTTGTTACTGTTTTGTAACAAAACGCAGTTAAAACTGAACTGTTATTAATATTTTATTTACAGATAGTTCATTAAACCTCCATATAATATGTGCACATTTACTCCGAGTTAATAAATACCGTGGAAAATATTGGCCACAAAATGGAAAAAATCCTAAAAGTATTGCCATTTCGAGGAAGATGTGTTATCATATCAACAGCCCGAAAAAATTGAAAACACTTTTTCAGGAAAGGATGAGTTGATGGGTAATCTCAAAGCCGCAGCGTTAGCATGCGGAGTAGTTGCTTCAGTTTTGGGCGGAGGAATCGGAGTTGGATATATTACATCTTCGACCGTAAGTACATCTGATATAGTTAGTGCGGAGGGCACAGTGGCAAACGCTATGAGCGCTGTTTCAAATACAGCGGCTGAGCTTTCAGTAATGACCGAAAAGGCAACTGCAAACAAAGGAACAACCACCAAGAAATCTTATACAGTCGAAAAGTCGACGGCTGCAAGCAAAAAAACAAATGCTGCACAGGAAGGCACAACTTCACTGTACGGTATAGAGGTAGCTACAACAGCTGCTCAGATTTCAAGATCGGTGCCCGCACCGGCTCATGCGCCGGCTGCAATCACACAGCCTGCTACGCAGGCATCTACAACTGCTGCAATAGTAGCAAGAGCTACAGAGGCAGTTAAGGTAACTACTGCAAAGCCTGTAGTTACAACAACATTGATGACAACAACGACTGCTACCACCACGACCACGATGGTAGAAACAACAATTGCTGCAGAAGAATACGTTGAACCAACAACCGAAGCTCCGCAGGAAACAACAGAGACTTATGTTGAGCCTGAAACAGAGCCTGTAGTGATCGATGTTGAAACAGAAGAGGACTCATTGCCTATAACCGATGAAGAGTACATACTCCTTTGCAACGCTGTTGCACACGAAGCAGGCTGCAATTGGATCTGTACTGAGGATAAGGCAAAGGTAGTAGAAGTGATTATGAATAGAGTTTCTTCTCCTAAGTTCCCGAATACGATTTACGGTGTAATCACACAGCCGTACCAGTTCTCGGGTTCAAGTACATACGCAAACTTAAACACATACAGTTCTCACGTTACACAGAGCGTGAAGGACGCGGTTACTCTTTACTTCAAGGAAAATGGATCCTTTACTCAGGGTTACATTGGTTTCTGGGGTGACGGTTACAGTAACCACTTCTATTAATTAATAGTATCAAAACAGCCGGCATACAGTCGGCTGTTTTTTTATTGCATAATAAGTGCCGATGTGGTATAATATATTAAAAATATTTTAGACCGAAAAGGAGAATTGATATGAAATTCATTTGTTATCCGAAATGCACTACCTGCCAGAAGGCAAAGAAATGGCTCGATGATAAGGGCGTATCCTATGAGCTTAGAGACATCAAGGAGAATAATCCCTCAGAGGCTGAGCTTAGAGAATGGTACAAAAACAGCGGACTTCCGCTAAAGAAGTTCTTCAACACCAGCGGTCTGCTCTATAAATCTATGGAGCTGAAAAACAAGCTTCCTGAAATGACCGATGACGAGCAGATAAAGCTCCTTGCCACAGACGGTATGCTCGTTAAGAGACCTATACTTGTTGACGGCAAGAATGTCCTTGTAGGATTTAAGGAAAAGGAATATGAGGAGCTTCTTTCTTAACCCTATACTAATCTGAAAAGCAGTCTTTGTGGCTGCTTTTTTCAGTATATAGGGAAATTATTGCTGCGGACTTGCTTTTTTGAAAATTATATGATATAATAACTTTTGTATGCATTAAAACGTGACCGAAAGGCAGAGGATTATGGCTAAGAAACAAGACTACGGCAATGAAAGTATTACAATGCTAAAGGGCGCGGACAAGGTTCGTAAGCGTCCTGCGGTTATATTCGGCTCTGACGGCTTAGACGGCTGTGAGCACTCGATTTTTGAGGTCATCTCAAACTCCATTGACGAAGCCCGTGAGGGTTATGGTAATAAAATAGTCATTACTCACTACAGGAACCACGATATCGAGGTAGAGGACTTCGGACGCGGCTGTCCTGTTGACTTTAACAATAACGAAAAAAGGTATAACTGGGAGCTTGTCTACTGCGAGCTTTACGCAGGCGGTAAGTATGACGATTCGGCTGAATCCTATGAATACTCCCTCGGACTTAACGGTCTGGGACTCTGTGCAACGCAGTTTGCCTCTGAGTTCATGGACGTCGAGGTAGTTCGAGACGGCTTCAAGTACAATCTGCACTTTGAAAAGGGCGATAATGTAGGCGGTCTGAAAAAGGAGCACTGCAAGAAGAAGCAGACAGGTACAAAGACTCGCTGGCGTCCTGACCTTGAAGTTTTCACAGATATAGATGTATCCGATGAATATTTCTGCGATATCCTTAAACGTCAGGCAGTTGTAAACCCTAATATCCTGTTTGTATTCCGCTCTGAGAATGAGGCAGGCGGCTTTAACGAGCAGGAGTTTATCTACGAAAACGGTATCACAGATTACGTTACAGAGCTTTCTGCGGACAAGAATCTGACCTCCATACAGCACTGGACTGCCGAAAAACGCGGACGTGACCGTGAGGACAAGCCTGAATACAAGGTAAAGCTGGACGTTGCTGTTACATTCTCAAATAAATTCAAGCTCACTGAGTATTATCATAATTCAAGCTTCCTTGAGCACGGCGGCTCTCCTGAGGACGCTGTAAAGCGTGCCTTTGTAGCTCAGATAGACAGCTATATCAAGTCCATAAACGGCTATCAGAAAAACGAGGGCAAGATAACCTATGCCGATGTTGAGGAGTGTCTCATACTTGTTTCTTCCTCATTCTCAACTCAGACTTCATATGAAAACCAGACCAAAAAGGCTATAACCAATAAATTTATCCGCGAAGCCATGACTGAGTTTCTCCGCCATCAGCTGGAGGTATATTTCATTGAGAATCCAGATGAAGCCCAGAAGATAGCCGAGCAGATACTTATAAACAAGAGAAGCCGTGAAAACGCAGAAAAGGTTCGTCTCAACGTAAAGAAAAAGCTTACAGGCACTATCGACCTTGCCAATATGGTTGAGAAGTTCGTTGACTGCCGTACAAAGGACGTTTCACGCCGCGAAATTTACATCGTGGAGGGTGATTCGGCTCTTGGTTCTGTAAAACTTGCCAGAAATGCGGAGTTTCAGGCTATTATTCCTGTCCGCGGTAAGATACTCAACTGCCTTAAAGCTGAGTATTCAAAAATATTCAAGAGTGAGATAATCACCGATCTTATCAAAGTCCTCGGCTGCGGAGTTGAAGTTACCACCAAGGCTAACAAGGAGCTTTCCAACTTTGATATCAACAACTTCCGCTGGAGCAAGATAGTTATCTGTACCGATGCGGACGTTGACGGTTTCCAGATAAGAACTCTTATTCTTACCATGCTCTATAGGCTTACACCTACTCTTATCGAGCAGGGATATGTTTATATCGCGGAGTCTCCGCTCTTCGAGATAAACACAAAGGAAAAGACTTATTTTGCCTATACAGAGCAGGAAAAGCAGAGGATCCTTGAAATGATAGGCGATAAAAAGCACACTATACAGCGCTCGAAAGGTCTCGGTGAGAACGAGCCCGACATGATGAGCCTTACAACTATGAATCCCGATACAAGACGTCTTATCAAGGTAACCGCCGATGATATCACGGAGTCCGCAGAGGTATTCGAGATGCTTCTCGGCGACGATCTGCAGGGACGTAAGGATTACATCTCTGAATACGGCGCTGATTACCTTGAACTTGCTGATATCAGCTAAGGAGCTGTCCTATGAAAAAGATCAGAATGACAAAATGCCGTTTTTGCGGCGGAACTGAATTTATAACAGGATATCAGAACTTTTACGGAGCTGTTTACAGTGCTGACAGCCTTATGCGCTCCACATCGCTGTATCATACTATCTGCCGTGACTGCGGCAGTATTGTAAGGTCTTATGTAAAGGATCCCGAAAAGCTCCTGAAAAAGAGCGAAAGACGTAAAGAAGGAGAAGAATAAATGCCAAGGAAAAAGGAAACTCCCAATAAGCAGCCTGTTTTCAAGCATGAAGCTTATATAGAGGGCTCGGGAAGCGTTGTTGATGAAAAGATTACAGATACGCTGAAAAAGAACTATATGCCTTATGCCATGAGCGTTATCATCTCCCGTGCACTTCCTGAGATAGACGGCTTCAAGCCCTCACACAGAAAGCTTCTCTATATGATGTACAAGAGGGGACTGCTCAGTCCTGATAAAGAGCGTTCAAAGTCTGCTAACGTTGTAGGTGAGACAATGAAGCTCAATCCTCACGGCGATCAGGCTATCTACGAAACTCTTGTCCGTATGACGCGAGGAAATGAGGCTCTTTTGCATCCCTATATCGACAGCAAGGGTAACTTCGGCAAGCAGTATTCAAGCAAGATGCATTTTGCCGCTCCGCGATATACTGAGGTAAAGCTTGAAAAGATATGCAACGAGCTATTCCGAGATATCGACAAGGAGACTATAGATTTCGTACCTAACTACGATAATACCATGCAGGAGCCTACTCTGTTGCCTGCAACATTCCCGACTGTGCTTGTCAACTCAAACACAGGTATCGCCGTTTCAATGGCGAGCAATGTGTGTCCGTTCAACCTTGAGGAGGTATGCGATACTACTATAGCTCTCATGAAGGATCCCGAGCATGATATAATCAGTACACTGAAAGGTCCTGATTTCCCGGGCGGCGGACTTATGCTCTATGATGAAGCAGAGCTGAACAAGGTCTATGAAACAGGACGCGGCAGTATTAAGGTACGTTCAAAGTACAGCTATGATAAGAGCGCTAACTGCATAGAGGTAACGGAGATACCTTATACGACCACTATCGAGGCTATTATCGAGAAGATAATCGACCTAGTTAAGCAGGGCAAGATAAGAGAGATATCATATATCCGTGACGAAACTGATATCGACGGACTAAAAATCGCTATCGACTTGAAGCGCGGAACCGATCCCGATAAGCTCATGCAGAAGCTTTATCGTCTTACTCCGTTACAGGACAGCTACCCATGCAACTTCAACATACTTATTGCAGGCACTCCAAAGGTAATGGGAGTTCGCGAGATACTTATCGAGTGGACTGCTTTCCGTGAGGAGTGCGTTCAGCGCAGGACATACTATGATCTGCAAAAGAAAAAGGAGAAGCTCCATTTGCTGGAGGCTCTCTCGAAGATACTTCTCGATATTGACAAGGCTATAAAGATTATCCGTGAGACTGAAAACGAAGCGGACGTTGTGCCGAACCTTATGATAGGCTTCGGTATTGACGAGATACAGGCTGAATATGTTGCAGAGATAAAGCTCCGCAATATCAATAAGCAGTATATTCTCCGCCGTATCGAGGAGGTCGACCAGCTCAAAAAGGATATCGAGGAAATGGAGGATATTCTCCGTGATAAGAAGAAGATACGCAAGATAATCATTAATGAGCTCCGCGACGTTATCAAGAACTATGCTCAGCCAAGAAAGACTATGTTCTACTATCAGGCTGACGTTGAGGAAGCCGAGGAGATTGATGATACTCCTGATTATCCTGTTAATATCTTTGTTTCCGACAGCGGCTACTTCAAGAAGATAACTCCTCAGTCTCTCCGTATGAGTAACGAGCAGAAGCTCAAGGAGGGCGACTTCATCAGCCAGAGCTTTGAGGCTACCAATAAGACAGAGCTTGTGTTCTTCTCGGATAAGGCTCAGGCATACAAATCAAGAGCAAGCGCCTTTGATGATACAAAGGCAAGCGTTATGGGCGATTATATCCCTGCAAAGCTCAGCTTCGACGAGGGCGAAAGCCTTAAAATGGTAGTTCCGACTGTTGATTACAGCGGATATGTCATATTCTTCTTTGAAAACGGCAAGGCAGCAAAGGTGCCGCTGAAATCCTATGAGACCAAGACTAACCGCAAAAAGCTTGCAAAGGCTTATTCCGAAAAATCTCCACTGGTGGCTGCAATATTCATTGCAGAGGACAGCGACATACTTCTCAGAACTACCAGCGGTCATGCCCTTGTATTCAATACAGGAATGATACTGCCCAAGTCTACAAGAGATTCACAGGGTGTACAGGTCATAACTCTCAGAAGAAAAGCTTTGCTTTCATCGGCTTCGCTTATAGCTCCTGAGGAGCTTCCTGAGCTTGAAAAATACCGTTCAAAGAGCGTTCCTGCCGCAGGCAAGCCTGCTAAGGAATTAGGAGACAGCAATCAGCTCACATTCTGATAAAATTAAATGCCCGAAAGCAAAATGACAGGTACTCATAAAGAAGTTTTTATGATTTGAAGATAAGGTTGCGTAACCTCGGCGGTTACGCAGCCTTTCTCTTTTTGTCGTACTTCATACTGTCTGCAACGGCAGTCGCTACGGCAACGTCGAAACGATAGTGGATCTCGATCTCTTGGGTACGATGCCCGCTGCTCTTGTCAGGAGCGTGAACAACGATCTTCTCGATAAGCTCATGCATGATCTCAGGTGTCAGCTCCGTGATATGCTCATACTTCTGTACAGCCTTGATGAATGCCGTCACATCGGCTGACTTCTGTTCGGCAGTATCAATGTAAGCGGTCAGCTCAGCTACGGTTGCCCTGAGCTTTTTCTGCTCGTCCTCATATCCTGCCGACATCACTGAAAAACGCTCATCGGAAATCTTACCTGATACGTTATCCTCATAGAGTCTTGTGAACAGTCTGTCCAGTTCAGCGATGCGCTTATCTGCTTCTTTCAGCTTTTTCTTCGACTTCGCAAGTTCCGAGGACTGCTTCTGAACGGAATTGTCCATAGCCATCTGCACAAACTCGTCCTCATTATCCTTGACAAAGGCAACCATCTTATTTAGTTCACCGAGTATGATCTCTTTCAGCACTATTGTCCTGATGAAGTGAATTGTACAGCCGTTCTTGTCTTTTGCATAGGTGCCACATTTCAGATGCTCTTGGTCGGCAGTCATGGTTGTCGCTCGGCACAGATACAACATCTTTCCACAGTCGGCACAGTAACAGATGCCTGAAAACGGATTGACTTCTTCGTGCTTTGTCGGGCGGCGTTTGTTCTTGCGAAGCTCCTGCACCAAGTCAAACTCCTGCTGTGTGATGATAGGCTCATGGGTGTTCTCAAAAATCAGCCAGTCCTCTTTTGGGTTATCCACACGCTTCTTGTTTTTGTAGGACTTCACATGAGTACGGAAATTCACTGTATGACCTGCGTATTCGGGCTTTTCAAGAATACCTGAGATTGTTTCCATTCCCCAGCGATTGAGGTTAGCATTCTTGTGACCATTGTCTCTGCCTTGCGAAAGTGCATAGGCTGTCGGTGTTGGGATACCTTCTTCCGTCAAAATGCGTGCAATCTGCGCTGGACCATATCCTTCAATGCAAAGGCGGAAAATCTTGCGAACGACTTCGGCTGCTTCATCGTCAATCACCCACAGGTTCTTATCCGTTTCCGAGTGCTTGTAGCCATAGATCGGATTGGAAAGATGCTTACCCGATTGTCCCTTAGCCTTGAAAACGGCTCTGATCTTCTTCGACGTATCCCTGGCGTACCAGTCATTAAAAATGTTCTTGAAAGCCATCAGCTCATTCTCGGATTTGAATGTATCCACTCCGTCATTGATCGCAATGTAGCGGACATCGTAATCGGGAAATATGATCTCGATGTACTCGCCAGTTTTCAGATAGTCACGACCTAAACGGCTTAAATCCTTAGTGATAACAGTTCCGACTTTTCCTGCTTCTACGTCAGCCATCATAGCCTTGAAGCCTTCACGTTCAAACGTCGTACCCGAAACTCCGTCATCAACATAATAAACCGTATTGCCAAAGCCGTTATCATCGGCGTACTTCTTGAGGATAGCCTTCTGATTGGTGATGCTGTTGCTCTCACCCTGTAACATATCGTCCTGTGAAAGACGACAATATAATGCTGTGATCTTGTCTGTCATAGTAAACCTTCCTTTCCGACAGATACAGCAAGCTATGTTATCATTATAGCGCGCATTGGAAAATGATTCAATGCGCCGATATTCCAAAGTTACACAGCCTGCTTCTCAGGTTCTTGTCCGGATCCACCGAGGAGTTTTTCACTCTCCCGGATGATAAGCCTTTTCAGAATATCCGAAAGGCTCTCCTTTGAAGCAGGGTTGAACACGGTGGTCACCGTGTAAAGAGTATGTCCGATCTTGTATTCGGACGTTGTGTTAAAAGTTGTCTCTGCCTTTTCTCTTTCTACGGCAGTAGTGTTGTTGTTCATAGCGATCTTTCCTTTGCATTTATATCTCTAAGCATTGGCGAGGGCATCGCTTTATCTCTCTTACCCTCTATGCAGCCGCAAGGTCGGAACATCTTCTTTTCAGCCGACCGAGTATTTTGCGGCTATAACCATTATAGCGCGCACCGATACTAAAAGTCCAGATTCATTGCGCACGAACTTAGGGTGAATTTTCAGTTTTCCCCAGTGCAATTTATACTGGTAATATGAAAAGCACCAAGCGATAATGCTCGATGCTTCATAGGTATTATTAGATTTATAGGACTTTCTCCAGTTTCAGCAACTCTATTTTTCTGTCTATACCACCTGCGTATCCTGTCAAACTGCCGTCTGAGCCGACTACTCTGTGACACGGGATTATAATCGAAATGGGATTATGTCCGACAGCACCGCCAACTGCCTGAGCTGACATACGCTCGATACCTTTCTGCTCTGCGAGGATATTTGCGATCTCGCCATAGGTCATGGTCTTCCCGTAAGGTATCAAGAGCAGTATCTCATAGACAGCCTTGCGGAACGGAGTTGTTTGCAGACTGATTTGCAGAGTAAAGTCGGGAACTTCACCGCCGAAATAAGTATCGAGCCATTTAATAGTTTGTGTGAATATCGGCAGCTCTGTTTCGATGCTATCAGATATGAGCTTATGGGGAAAGTGCTTCTGTTCGTCAAACCATAGTCCGGTGAGTGCTTCGCCATCGCTGGCGAGAGTAATACTGCCGAGCGAAGAATGATAGTGATTTATATAAGATGAATTCTTACCTATCATAGAAATCGTCCATCAAGTCCAGTTGATTCATGACAAGCATACTTGTTTCACGATGAGTATACTGATGCGAATGATAGCTATATTTCAAATGCTTTCTTGCTATTTTTATTCTATGTGCTTCAATAAATCCCGAGCCAAACCTTTTGGAGTTTACTAACTGCTCAAATTCCATCTTAGCTGCTGAAAGATCTCGCTTTTCTATCAAAATGCCGTTTTGAAAAATTAATTCAAAAGCTCGATCAAAATAGATATAATACTCTACACCACAATACAATCCACCATATCTACCGCTATGAGGAATAAAGGCAATAACAAAAGCACCAGTGAAATCTACAAACAACTTTTCAGATGATACCGGCTCTCCTCCCATATATATAACTTTTGTACCATAAAGTTTGTTGTCAATCAGTTCATAATCTGCTACATATCCTCGTCGATTATTAGTACCCGGATTATATTGAAATTCACATGGCATGATAAAATCTGCACATAGAATAGGATGAGCATATTTCGAGATGTCTATAACTACATACTCAACTCCATCTAATGTAAAAGAATCAGTGGAACATGAAGTGCTCATATCCATCACCCCCATTACCAATTATTATACAAGCGTATCGCAGAAAAGTCAATGCCAGGGAAATAAATAATCATTGGAATAAATGATACAGAGATAACATCGTTCCGCAGGAACGAAAGCTTTCCCAGCAAGCTCGGTATCCCCGCATTACAATTTCGGAAAATTGAATGCTGTGATACATAGCTTGACAGGAGCTTTGCCCCTATGACCCCAACCGAGAAAAGATACAAGAACTGATGCTATCCCTTGAACCACAAGTGAGCAAAAATACCGAGCCTGAAGGCTCGAATACAGAGATGCCCCAAAGGGGCAAAAATCTACCTCAGCAAGCACGGCAATTCGTTCCCACGGAAACCCGTGACAACGCCTCGCATTGCTTGCTGAGGGATGCTCCCCCAAGCCCCCGAATAATGAAACAAACAGCATGAAAGTTTAATGTCTCAAAAGAGAGTAAAAACCAATCCAGCAAGCACGGTATCTCGTTCCCACAAGTTTCGTGGGAAACGATATACAATGCTTGCTGAGGGATGCCCCCAATCCCCCGAATCTGAGCAGAGAAAAATGTATCGAAATTTACCACTCAACAGGGAGAGAATTTTTACGTTAGTATTATATCATAAAGATAAAAAATAGGACAAAGAAATATAATCTCCTTGTCCTATCATTTTTATTACAGAGATAGTCTTGATGTTACTGTTATTCATTTACGCTGAATCATCAATCTCACAATACTATTATAGATTATTTGAATTTGATGCTCCTTTTGATTTGAAGAAACCAATGAATTCCCAATCATATTTCATATGTCATGATATTTTAAAGCAGATATAATAAACTGGAAAATCAAATTCAGCTCTTGATAGTATAATTTGAGCAATCTTAGTTGAAGCGTTTGGAGCTGTCAACTCAATTATGTTACGTTTTACATTTATGCCATATTTATAGTTTTCTAAATGTTCGTAATATCTATTCCAAAAGTCACCAAAATCACTACATGACACATAAGCAACTACAAAAGTTGCAGTTCCTAAAGCATTATAATTATTAATCGCTTTTTCTATATGATCATCAATGTATTGACTTCTGACACCATTAAGCTTTAATCCTTCAAATAATGCAATTTCTTTTCCGGCTTTTGTTAGTAGGAGATCTACTTCGCCAGCTCCTTTTCCACTTTGAGATAGACCATGTCGTGTCTGATCTTTTGTTTCCTCATATCCTTTAAAGCAAAGCATATCTCTAAAGAAGGTATTCATTGTGTCTTCATCGGTTTTTTCGTTATAGGCAACATTTGTACATAGGCACTCTCCGATCTTTATTAAATCTTGAAGAACAGCATTAGCTGCTGATAAATCTGCTTGAAATCGTTCAGCAGTACTTGAGAATAGTGGTGTATCACCTATCATTGACATAGCAATTCCTTTTATTCTTAATGCTTCGTCAGCTAACGTATCATTATAATCGCTATCATATTCTATCCGACTTTTGATTATTGCTTCACGAACTCCAAGAAGTTCAAGAATAACTTTGCCTACCACTATATCATTTTCATTATTCCAAAACTTTCGTAGTTTTTTTGCTTTAGATGATTCAGAGATATAATTTGGATTTGAATAAACGTCAATATCAGAGCATTCTGCAATTAACGCTCTGAACTGACTATTATTGAGATTTAGAACATATCCTGTTCCCATATCAAACAGCTTTTCCATAATGGCTTTATCTTTAAATGATAACATTTGTGAGTGCTTGTTTTTAGTAGTTACATTACAAATCTGTTTTTTTACAATCACTTGATAATGATCAGGAAAACTTCCTATCGTTCTTTTAAAACCTCTATCAATAACAAGATATTCCTCCGTTTTACCATTGGGCAAAGAACGGGAAATAATATCATTTTCTTCAATATCCAGCCTACCATCTTCAATTAAAAACATATTGTTGCTCATAAAAGCATCAACATTATCTATGATCAAACCTGATGCTTTAATTATTTTTACTTTCTCGGTCGGAAAACTGCTAAATCTGTTTATCATTATTTTTCCTCCTGTCACTCAAAAATACTTATTCAGAAATAATGAATCAAAAAAAGCTCAGTTTGATTGCCGTTCTTTTCAAAGAAAGCGATATTGTTCCATTGCCTGAAAAACTATTTTTCCGTAGACTTAGCTATCATTAATGATTGCAAAAATCTCATACAGTTTGAAGCGTTTTCTTCAAGCGAACGTGGAGGATTGGGATTAGCCGTATTATACACCATTCTTTCAACAAGATATTTGTTCTGTAAGTCTTGAAGGTGTTTTTGCAACTCTTCATTTTTACCTTCATTGAGAAGTCTTTGTGTCTTTTCGTATTCTTCTCTTAAATCTGCAAGTTCCTTCACTTTTTTGGCATCTTTATCCGTTATCATAAAATTATCCTTTCATTATAGTAATTGAAATGCTTTTTTGGAAAATATGAGATATTACCTGAAGCCAAGTTTTATATTGATACTGTTACTGATTTATTTGGCTATAGCTATATTATACCAATAATAAGGCAAATAGTCAATCATAAGATGGTGTTTTTACGACATTTAGTAAAATAGATTATATAGTAACAAAGAAGCTGCTTTTGATTTTAATTATAAGTACTGCGGATGCCTAATATCTCCAAAGAATTGTACACTATATTATATCTTTGTATAATTATAAGTTTAAAGGATAACAGCGCAATGCACTGGGAAAAATCGACATTTTGCTGCGCCTTTCACAAGAATTATTACAATCATTCCACAGCACTGGACTCCGGTAGTTTTATCGGATATAATGGAGTCACAATAAAACTTTTGGAGGTAACAGCTATGTTGAAAACACCTGAATTGGCAATGCCGAGATCAAACAAAGTCACTACCGTATGCAACGGTAAGCGTGAGGTCTGGACAGACTATGAGGAAGCAAAAGCATATTTCCTGGAACTTATGCTCGATACCTCTCATTTTGTCATAGATTGAATGCTCGATCGAGTCCGTCCACGACTGATAGCCGTTGAGGAATATGCGGTCTGTCTCACAGTAGCCGAAGCGGAAAACGGCAGTGAGCTCGGTTATGGTGATCTCTTCGGAAGAATCGAGCGAAGCGGTGAAAACGTCTCCCTCAGTTGAGATATTGAGCGAAACGAGATCGCTTTTGATGCTGCGGCGCGTATGGACGGTGAATGTTTCATCGCCGTATTCGTATGAGAATGTGACTGAATCAAGCTTTATCATAGTAGTGGACCTCCTCTGTATCAGTTATATTTTAAGCGGTAAGGCTTACTTTTTAAGGTAGTAGACGGCAGCGTCGATAACGGTCTCAAGCTCTTTTGTCGCATGAGAAAAATCATCTGACGGCAGCAGCTCGCCTTGTATGAGCTTTTTGCTCAGTTCCATAAAGGTGTGCGCAAATGAAACGTAGAACAGCTGGAAACGCTCGATCTCTCTGACTGAGCCGTCCTCGAGTCCGGCATGGTAGGCTCTTTCAAATACCGGATAGAAATTGAGTATCGACTTGTCGTATTCCTGAAGCTTTTCCTTTGGTACGTTCTCGCGGATTATCATAAGGTCGAATTCGCTGAGCAGCTTCATAAATGTCGGGTGTGCATCATAAAGTACGATGAACATACGCATAAGGTCGGAGCATTGCTTGAGACCGGTCTGGCTCTTGAAGACTGGGGAGTCGAAAACTCCGCTGAACATAGCCTTCATCTCGTCCCAAAGGTGAGTCATTGCTGCAATGGTTATGCCTGTTTTAGTGCCGAAGTAGCGATAGAGCGTTGCAACGCCGATGCCGCACTCGTCTGCGATGTCGGTCATTTTCACGTTTTCGATGCCGTTTTGCAGGAACATCTTTGCGCTTACATCAATGGCGTGGTTAATGCGTTTTGTGCGAAAATTCTGCGATATATATTCGTTTTCCACTTGACAAACCTCCTCTTTTATGGTAAAATGGAATCAGGATGTGATAGGAAAGCTATCAATTGATAGATATAGTCTATCACATTTTTATGTTTTTGTCAATAGGTTTCCGGATTTTTTCAGATACGCACAAAATGGAAGTGCGCAGGTCAGGATTCCGGAAGCGATGATATAGTACCGTGTTTTTTCGGGGAAAAGAGTTCGCATCGGCGGACTCGGGGATTGCGGACCAGCGAATGATGTGAAAAAGTATATATGTCCGCGCAAAAAACTCTCACAGGCTTGATATACAGGCCCGTGAGAGTTTTTCATTTTTCGATATGTTTTGCGCGTATCGTAACTCGGCTCCTGCCGCTGAGGTCGCAGGTGAACAGCGTGAGCTGCCAGTTCTCGGTGCTTCCGGCGAGCATAGAGTCGATGTCTGTACCTCCGACGCTTTCAATGCTTATGACCGAATACAGGTGCTGATTTCCCTCACAGTCAGTGAACATTATCTCATCGCCCTCTGAGAGGTCTTTCAGTTTGCCAAAATGGCTGTTGTAGTTGTGCGCAGCGATGATGAGGTCGCCTCCATCGGCAGTTCCTCTGTAGCGGCAAGGTGAGCTTTTCAGCACGTTGTAGTCGAGCTCATTCGCGACAGGAAGCTCAAGATGAAGGGCAGCTATAGTTACATATCCGCAGTAAAGTCTTCCGTTAAGCTCTATCGTCGGAAGGGGAGGCACTGTCGTTGTCGTGGTCTCGTATTCGGCGTAGAGGTCGGGCGCGGCTGTAGTAATGATAGTTGTATCTGTTGGCTTCTGAGTCGGCTCCGGTATTGCCTCGATAAGCTCTGAGAGCGTATTTTCGGCATTTTCGGCGGCACGCTTATTTTCTTCCGTATTATACAAGCACAGGAACAGTGCCGCGATTATCAGCACTGTTCCTGTTGTAATAAACAATATCCTGAGTTTATTCATCTTCTTTTTTCTTCGGTAAAGAAACGCCCAGAACGAGCATTACTACTCCGCCTGCTGCAAGCGGTACTACCGGCCACCAGAGCTGTCCTGTCTGAGGAAGCTTGGGTGTTGTAGTAGTAGTTACGGGAGCGGTTGTTGTCGTCGTTGATGTTACAGAAGTAGTTGTAGAAGTGGTGGTAGTTGTCTGTGTAGCTGTTCCGCCGCCGGTCTTGCGCGAAGGATTGTAGGTGTTCTTGATGAGATACTGTGTTGAGTTGTAATCAACGATAACATCATATTTTACAGGTATCTCACGTTCAGCCACACGCCATTCAGCCTCGGGGTCGAGTTCGTCCCAGAAGAACTGCCAGTTGTTCTCTTCGTTGAGTGTGACTGTATCGAAGAGCTCGCCGTTCTTGAAGAGGTCGACTGTTACATATACCGGACGCATCCTAGCGTTGTCGTCGTTGTCCACCCAGACCTTTCTTACTGTGTAGCTCTGAGAGGTTCCGCCGAGAGTACTGTTGCTGTAGAGCTTCGGGAAGATCTTGCTTTCCTCTGTATCTCCGGTCTTTATCTCGAAGATAAGCGGAGAAGCTGTATAGAAGTTATGCTCGATCTTTACGCCTTCTGCTATTGAAAGATAGAGACCAGCCTCAGAAGCAGCGAATGTTGCTGTTCCGTTCACATCTGTATCGCTCTCCCACAGGCATGGAAGCTCGTCACGGACAACAAGGCTCTCAAGGGACTTGGCAACTATACCGATATTCTCCTCGGAGAGGTCTGTGAGGTCAACGGGATATTCTGCAAAATCGCCTGTAAGGACAAATTCATTGTCGATTCTTTCACCTATTCGGTATATGCTCCAGTGCATATCCGCCACAGCCTTGCTTCCGCTTTCACAGATGAGCGAAACAGAGCTGTTATCGGCTGAAGCAGCCGCCGGGATATAAAGCACAAGGAGCGAAACTGCTGCCAGAACGCTCATAAGTGCAGCAAATAGTTTATTCTTCCTGGTCTGCAATCTCATCACCTTGCTTTCTTAAAGATTCGTTTTTGGGGTCAGTATCTTCACTGACAGGTTGTCTTGCGGCTTTTCTGCCGGACTTGCTGCTCCTGCGTTTTTGTCTCTTGTCGTGCGTAAACACAAGGAAAAGTGCTATTATAAGCAGCGGGATAGCTGTTATAGGCGTAACTATAAGCGTATCTACCTTGAACGCTTCGTTCTTTACGAATACACCCGGCTTTACAACAGCATTTTCAGTTCTTACGCCTCTGACGAGAAGACGGTGTGTATTGATGCCATAAGGAGTACAGGTCATCAGCGTGCAGTAGTCTTTTCCGGGAACTATCTGAAGCTGGTCTGTTTCCTCGGGGAGGACGGTAACTATCTGGTCGACCTTATAGGTGAGAAGCCTGTTGAGTATAGTTATCGTGAATTCGTCGCCTATCTCGATATCATCGAGATCTGTGAACAGCTTTGCGCTCGGGAGACCCCGGTGTCCGGAAAGGACACAGTGCGTGGATTCGCCGCCTACCGGAAGGCTCGTGCCCGGAAGGTGACCGATACCGACCTGTAGAATCTCCTTCTCGACCCCGTGATAGATAGGCAGCTCAACATTGATCTTGTCGATGTCGATATAGCCCATGATACCAGTATGAGTTATGTCGAGAGTCTCATCGTAGCCCGAAACGAGCGACGGATCATAGAAGGCATGCGGCTTATCCCGAAGCCTTGAATTGTAATCTGAAGCTGCATTGAAAATTGCATCCAGACTTCTGTCATCTGAGGTCGAGAGTGCATCGTTGTAGGAAGCGATGACCTTTGATGCGTGCTTTGAATTGACATATTCGCTTATCGCAGGATATAGCAGCACGGACAAACCAATGAGGAACATCGCAACTATAAGTATGCTGAACAAATGCTTCTTCATTGGTTCCTCCCTGCCGCGATAGCGCGGCGGAAGCGGATGCCTCCGCCGCCATGCGGTCAAATTAATGCTTTACTGTTCCTTGATGTTCATTCTCTTTCTTACAACGAAGAGTACGAGTGCGCCGCCTACCATAAGGCTGCCGACAATGTAGAAGATAGTTGTACCGATACCACCGGTGCCGGGGAGCTCGATACCTTCGCTGTTGATGATCTCAGCTTCTAATTTAGCGTCTGTGGCGTTAAATGTAGGAGTCATTGTAAGACCTGTGGAAGCTAAATTTGTTACCATATTGCCTTCAGCTGTTCTTGTAACAGTGAATTCGATCGGATCGATCGAGTTATATCCGGAAGGAGTCGCTGTTTCGGTAAGTTTGTACTCACCTGCATCAAGTCCGCTGAATGTAAACTGAGTAGTGTCAGCAGTAACAGCCGACTTTGTCGGGTTTTTCGCACCAGTTCCGGTATGTATTGCAGTAACTTCTGTCCATGTTCCGCCTATCTTCTTCTCAAGCTTGAAGTTAGCGCCCTTGAGAGGATTGCTTCCGTCAGTCTTGTTGAATACGAGCTCGTATGTGAATACTACTGTTGTATCGTCGGGAGTATTGCCTGTAGGAGGTGTAGGAGGTGTAGGCTCTCCGGGACCGGGAGGAGTAGGTGTGGTGGAGTTGTTGGGATCGCTGTAGAATGTTACGTGATACTTGTTGGGGTTACCAACGTTGTTTATTGCTGCATCAGAATCAAGTGTAGCAGAATACTTGACTGTTATAACATCAGAAGCGCTCAGAGTCTTGGTTTTCAGATCGACCGTCGTATATGTCCATTTTGCGCCGCCGGGATATGACGAATCGCCGGATGTGAATGTAACATCAGCACCTGTTGTATCGGATGCTCCGTAGTAGATCTTAGCATTGCCGTCCCATGTTAAGCCTGCACACATATCATCAGTGAATGTGATAGGGTAGTTGACATAGTCTGCATAGTTTGAAGGAAGAGTGAATGTCAGCTCATAGGGGATCTCATCACCGATGTCGTAGTCTGCAAACTTCTGACCGGGAGTTGTTGTGGGAGTTGTATCATCGGTCTCTGTAACAGTCTTGTGAGACTCAACAGTGCTGTCCTTAGCCGAAGGTGTGGAATTTCCTACTACTTCGAGAAGGAAGGAAGAGATAGTATCAGATTTCTGGGTAGTGGGATCAGTGGGAAGGGAGCTTGTTGAATCCTTGATGAGGTAGTAACCGCCGGCAAATGAGCCGCCGTCTGTTGCTGTACCGGTGCCTTTGGTGTTTTTTCCTATTATCTGAGCGATAGCCTTTATCTCAGCGCTGTCTTTTTCATAAGTTGCGATCTGCTTAGCGACCTTTTCAGCGACCTTCTTGGCATTTGTTTCAGAGCCGATAGCAGTTGTGAAAGCAGCTCCGTATGTCGTATCCTTCGTCAGTGCATCGACAAGAGCATCAGAGTTAACATCTTCACCCCAATCAATATTCGAGAGTACCTTCTTCTCACCGTTTTTGGTAACATCGCCCTTGAATATCTGGAAAGCGTTATATGTGTGACCTGTTGTGGACTGCATTGTTATTGTGTATGTAGTGTCTTCTGCGAATGAAGTTACAGCAGCAGCACTTGCTGAAACAGCGAGTACAGATGTAATAAGTATAGCAGATAAGCCTTTGATCGATTTTCTCATAATAATAATTCCTTTCGTTTATTATAGATTCTGTCGTTTGACGGTCCGGACCTCAGCGGTCCTCCTCGTTTTTCCTTTTGATGATGTACAGTGTTGCCGCACCCGTGATCATTGCTGAACCGAAGATGATAAACGGCAGTGTACCGCTTCCTCCTGTTGCGGGGAGGGTGTATTGCTTATGGTTGGTGAATTTCAGTGTATTGATATCAGAATCAATTTCTGCTCTAAGTTGATTGGTGTCATTATCTTTTTCGACGCTGATTGCAAGGTCGATTATAGAATCGTCGTAGAGAATATCCTGCTCAGGTGTTTCTACGATCTCCTTGATCTTGAAATCGAAATTACCGGGCTTCTCAAAGTGAAGACTGTCGAATGTAACGATTCCGTTGCCGTCGTTGGTAGCAACTGCTACGGGATTTGAGAACGTTGTATCATCTGAAGCGTACAAACCGAACTTGAACTGATCAGCTCTGATATTATCTCCCGTGAGTTCCTTGGAAAGATCAAATTCAACAAGTGCCGAGAAAGCCATGATAGTAAAATCAAGACCCGAGTGGTCAGGGCATTTGTTATAAGCATCAAGGACAGCCTGATGATCCATATTGAACGGAACGTTGTCCAATACCTTATCGCCGGTGCCCTTTATGTTTGTTGTCGAACCTGCTACCCAGCCTGATTCAGTCTTTGTGTAAACTGTTTCCTTATCCGGTTCAAGTGTGAGCTGAACATCAAACACAACATGGTCAACATCAGATGGGTAATACTTCGTATTACTCCAGTTGCCGTATTGAAGCTTGCCCTCGTTGTCGTAGTATGGTTCATATTTGGAGGTGAACTCATACTGCGGAGCGCCGGGAGTAATACCCGGGTCTACGTGATATTGGTCTGCTCTGTATCCAGTAACAGACGAATCTAACGGAACAGCGTTGTCCCTGTAGAACTGACAAGTCTGTGAATCATCCGTCGATGAGTATAATGTACTCTTGTTAACACCGGAAACATAGGCTCTGTATGTTGAGATAGTCTTTGTGAAACTTCCGTCTAAGTTCCTCTTGACCTTGGTAAATGTGTATTTACCTCCGTCAGCGATCTCAATATCAGCGTGGTCGAGGAGATCATGCTGTCTCTTCATTACCTTAATGTACATCGTTCTCAATGTATTGTTTCCGTCTTTAAGGTAAACGGGTACGATTATCTCGGAATAATCATCAGTGGTATTGTGAGCTTGTAGCGTCACATTGATGCCATTGCCTCCGGAGTTAAGACTGCCATTAACTATGGTCAAAGAATCATCGTAACTTATCTCACGAGTTTTTGTATCGTCACCATCTTTGTAAACTCCGAGTGGAGTTCCGAACTCAAGCTTAGCGTTGCTTGAATCATTTTTAGGTATGTGAAGCGTTACATTATCGCCGTCATAAAGGCAGTATGGATAACCGGTGCTGTTAGGATGATATCCGTTTCTCTTCGGGTCCCAACTGAGCATCGACAGCCATTCGTTGACCCTGTCAATATCTCTCTCTCCGTTGGAATTCTTGACATACATAGGATGCTGGATAATAATGTTGATTTCCTGTCCATTAACAGTTATCTTTGTGTTTCCGTGAGAAGATTTAGCTGTGTAGGTAACATCAGTATACCCGTTCTGACTAACAGGAGTTCCCATTGAAACCATATTAGAATTGGAAGTTGAAAAAACTGAACCCTTGTTTTCGCCATTCACGCTGAATGTGAGGCTTTCGCCTTCAAGCATATATATAGTTTTATTGGCGTTCTTGTTCAGGTTTGTCAGAGCTGTATCAAGTGTGAGCCGTTCACCTTCCAGATAGATATAACATGGAGTATTATCAACTCTCAGATACAGTCTGTCAACTTCAGTGGAGCCGTTCTTTACGACAATATAAAGAGGTTCGTCGGATGACTGAGATGCAGTAGAACCGATGAATCTGCCCTTCTGCATATTGTTGTCAATCTTGACCCATACTTTTCTATCGTTGTCCCAGGTAGCAAAACTTGTGTCCCTGTTTATTCTGTGCGTATTATTGGGATAATCGTTGTTAGTAACAGTAAAGTTACAGTCAGCGTAATCATCACCATCGTACCATACTTCGATTGGTTCGCCAACGCCGATAACATAAGGATTAGTTGCGGAGTTGTTACCTCTCAGTCCATTTGCCATTATGAGAGATTTCTTATCTCTTGCGGTACCATTGGACGTAACAACATACACTGAAAAGCTTTCCGCCTCAAACTGAGCTCCTTCACCGGAGACCTCTGCATCCTCGACCTGCTGTATATCACCTTCATCGGAAATATGGAGCAGCGAAAAGCTTTCGCCTTCGAGCGCCTGTTCCTCGGGGAGCGATATGCTGACACGTACTGAAGTGCCTTCAGCCGGTTCAAGCTCTTCTCCGTCGGGAGAGGTGAACGTGATGTCGACCGCAACAGCGCTGATATTCTCAAGCTCGTCTTCGCCGAAATGACCGGCGGCAGCCTGAACTGCATCGTCCTGGGAAATATCATATACTGTCATCAGCGTATCATCGGGGAATGCACCGACATCAGCCGATGCCTCAACGTGTATTCCGGATTCGCTTTCTGAAGAGAACAGCAATTCGGTCGGAAGCTCGGGAGCTTCATTCATTACAGGCGGCTCCGGTGTGATATCATCAAGTGATACGATACCTACAAAGCCTTCATGATCGTATGAATAGAATTTCTGAGCAACACATCCGTCGACGTCGCCCTCGATAACTGAAATACCGGGAGCTTCACCTTCCTCCACGGTGCCGCAGACTATAGCTGATGTATCAGCTTTCCCGTCACCGTTGCTGTCGATCAGGAGTATATCGCCTCGTTTTGGAGAACCTCTGGTCACAGAGGTAATAAAACCTGCTTTATCAAGCTCGAGAGACCATGCCCAGCAGCCGGAACCGTAGGGGATCACTTCCTGCTTCAGACCGGCGTAATTCATACAGAAATAGGTGAACAGAGTGTTCCAGTCTCCGTATGGATTACCGTACCACGCTCCGTAACGAGTGTAACCGTTATGCGATTCACCGTCCTCAGCGTGTACGAAGTCTGAGGCGCTTTCTTTGTAGCCAAGCTGTGATTCTGCGATCAGAGCAAGATTCTCGCCGGCGTTATCGGAAAGCGGTGGGATAGTAGCCTCCCATATTTCAGCTGTTTCAAGATCCGAAGGATTTGAGAGCGGAAGCGCAGTACCTCCGGAGTCGTCATAGCTGGGCAGACCGTAATTTGTCATAGCCGTACCTATGCCGCGAAGCTGCCAGAAGACACTGCCTGATACAACGACGGACATTGCAGTGACAGCACACGCAAACTGCCGGCGTTTCTTTTTCGCCCGGCGCAGAATCGTTATATACTTTTTAAATGGGGCATCCAATGCGTTCTCACCTCCTGCCTAATATTGATTTGTTTTCAATTAGCTGACCAGATACGGAAGAGCATTCTTCCGACCATCTGGTCGTAGCTTACACAGCCGATAGCAGAGCTTCGACTGTCAATTGACGTGTCACGACGGTCACCAAGTACGAACAACTTATTGTCCGGGACCGTATAAGGAAAGGATATATCACATTCACCGAGGCTCTTATTGATGACATATGGTTCGTCAATGAGTTTATTATTGACGGACACATTTCCCTCGGCGTCTATATCGATCGTATCACCTGGAAGCCCTATCACACGCTTGAGGAGAAGTTTGTTCTGCCAGGCAACGCAGCAGAGCTGTCCAGTAGAGAATTTGTCAGTTTTTACAAGCAGTATAATATCGCCGTTGTTCAACGTGGGCTCCATGCTGTCTCCAGAGATCTGTATAACAGGCAGAAACAATGTTGAAACAAGAACAGCTACAGCCGCAACAACAACGAGAACGGAAAGTGTGCTTGTAAGGACTTTCCGCAGTTTTGCACGATAGATAAGTTTATTATGTTCCCTGCGTACTTCTTCCGCTGCTGGGAGCTGTTCCGCGCCGTTAGAATCATCGTCCATCATCTTGTAAACGAGATCAACGAGCTCGCGACGGTTAAGATCCTTGAAATCTTTTTTAGCCATGGATCACACCTATTGTAAATATTATAGTGGGGTATATGAATTACGCTAAGTATATTATAGCATTAACTACGGAAAATTTCAATAGCAGAACAAAATAAAGTTGCACAAAATTGGGATAAATTTTTTATGACAGCGTACAAAAAATGGCTAAGAATGGAGTCGAAAAGACCGATTCGAGCGCTTGTAGGTGGAATCAGAAAGCAAATAATGGTCAGAAGAAGATTGTTAATAATAGATTGTTACGAAAGTGTTAAAAAATATTTTTTAGAATAATATTCATACTGTGCACCAAAAAGTCAGAATGTGAGTTGAAAACGAGAAGTATGAAGTGTATAATACAAATTAGAAACCAAAGCAAAGATTTGTCTGCTCAATCTGCACAATCGGGCGGACAGTGTATGCCAAGGCGGAGCTCGCGGCTGATCGGATAGCGCAGACGCGATGTAACAATTCCTTAGCTATCCGTATTCCTATTGTAATAGAGGGCGAATCAGAACAGTCTTATCTCCTTTGGGTTTTGGAGTTAAGGCTGTTGCTCTTTTAAATAGGACGCAACTGTTAAATGTCAACAAAAAAATCAGCAAATTACAAGCAAAGTTTGAGTTGACAAAGTAAGAAAACGGTGGTATAACAACATTACTGTCGGACGCGAGAGTGCGAAACGACAGAAAAACAAACGGCATCTTGAAAATTGAACAATGCAAGAAAAAGTAACGACCCTTGAGATTCTTTTGAGAAGAAAGAATGAACTCAAGCAAGAGTAAAAAATGCGCAGTAATAACGCAAGCGTTATTGAACAGGATTAAGATATTTTGGTTGCAGAGATGTAACTGATATATACTATTTAATAAAGAGTTTGATCCTGGCTCAGGACGAACGCTGGCGGCACGCTTAACACATGCAAGTCGAACGGAGAACTTTTGGTTTACTAGAAGTTCTTAGTGGCGGACGGGTGAGTAACACGTGAGCAACCTGCCTCTGAGAGGGGGATAGCTTCTGGAAACGGATGGTAATACCCTATAACATACATTTG
>JAEEGJ010002997.1_pt1 | contig 71285 bp, 52 predicted proteins | sample 8958761 | NCBI WGS metagenome assembly JAEEGJ01 (sample SAMN16246546, study PRJNA631951) | gut metagenome | biome: gut microbiome; feature: rumen; material: RS-attached | host: Bos | place: Iran: Karaj | collected 2018-10 | reverse complement strand
CAGCAGCGCAAGGGCCGGCCTGATGACCACCGACCACGGCCAGGTGGCCACGCCCATCTTTATGCCTGTCGGCACCGTCGGCAGCGTCAAGGGCGTCTATCACAGGGATTTGCGGGACGATGTCAAGGCCCACATCGTGCTTGGCAACACCTACCATCTCTATCTGCGCCCTGGCATGGAGGTCATCGAGGCCGCCGGCGGGCTCCATCGTTTCAATGGCTGGGACCGCCCCATCCTTACCGATAGTGGCGGCTTCCAGGTGTTCTCCCTTAGCAAATGTCGTAAAATTAAACCCGAAGAGGGTGTTTGGTTCCAGTCGCATATTGACGGCTCCCGCCACCTTTTTAGTCCCGAGAAAGTAATTGACATTCAGCGCTCTATAGGCTCCGATATTATGATGGCATTTGATGAATGCCCGCCCTATCCGTGCGACTATGAGTATGCCCGCAAGTCGCTCGATATTACCCTCGGCTGGCTCGACCGCTGCTGGAAGCATTACAAACAGACCGAACCCAAATACGGTCACTATCAGTCGCTGTTTCCCATCGTGCAGGGCAGCGTTTTCAAGGATCTGCGCAGCCGCTCCATGGAGGAAATTGTCAAGTACGATAGCGACGGCATCGCCATCGGTGGCATTGCCGTAGGCGAGCCTACTGAAATGATGTACGAGATGGCCGACCATTGCTGCCGTCAGCTCCCCGCCGACAAGCCCCGCTACCTCATGGGCGTCGGCACACCGGTTAACATCCTCGAAAACATCGCTCTCGGTGTGGATATGTTCGACTGCGTGATGCCTTCGCGTGCTGGCCGTCACGGCATGGTCTTTACTTGGGATGGCATTTTGAATATGCGTAATGAAAAGTGGAAGGAAGATTTTACGCCATTGGATGCCAACAGCGACCTGCCCGCTGACCGCCTCTATACCCGTGCCTTCCTTCGTCACCTCTATACTGCCAATGAAATTCTTGGCCAGATGATTGGCTCACTGCATAACCTTCACTTCTATCTTGAATTGGTGACGGTTGTCCGCCAGAAAATCGCCGAAGGTTGTTTCACCGAGTGGAAGAATCAAATGGTGCCGAAGCTTTCCACCCGTCTGTAATTTTGGGCCATAGTTCAAGTAACACTTTTATTTACATTGAATTACTCGCACCATTCCGCTGGCCGAAGGCCGGCGGAATCCCCACGTTACTCCTTTCTGGAGATTTCCATTGTTCGCCGCTCAAACTCATCGATATCGGTGATGCGGAGCAGGGTAACTAACTCTTGTGGTGAAAGTTGGTAAAAAGTGGCGAAATAATGCCACAGCTCTTTCAGCAGCGACAGGATGTGCTGCCGTCCGCGGGCTTCCGCCAAGGTCTCTACTAAATCGTGGTAAAAGTCGGCAAACCGCCGGCGTTTCACCTCCTGCGGGAGGGTTTCTCCGGCTGTGAGTTCTTCTGCCAGAAAGATATTTCTCAAAATGCCACGCCCTAACATGATGTCGGTGACATCCGGGAAGCAGGCTCGGAACCGTAGGTAAGAGTCGAGGTCCACGATGTCGCCGCTATACACGACACAGTGGCGCGTCTTCTCGCACATCTCTCCGAACAGATCCCAGTCGGGGGTGCCGTTGTACTCTTGCACGCCTAAGCGCGGGTGGATGGCGATGAAGTCGATAGGGTAGGGGTTCAGCCGCTCGATAATCTCCAGTCCCTCAGCGGGGTTGGACCAGCCGGTGCGCATTTTCACCGAGAAGTGACATTCGGGCACCTCGCGGCTCGCGGCGGCCACCACCGCCTCCACCTTGTCGGCGTGCGGCATCAGTCCGCAGCCCCGCTGCTTCCGCACCACCTGGGCCGACGGACAGCCGATGTTCCAATTCACCTGCTGGTAGCCTAACGTGGAGAGTGCCTTCAGGGTGTCGGTCATCTGCCGGGGCTCATTGCCCATCAGTTGCGGGATGATGGTCATGCCGGTGTTGTGCGCGGGCTGTATGTCGGGCCATTTCCGCACGTTCAGCTTCGCCAGCTCCTGCGCCGCCAAAAAAGGCGTCACCGCCACGTCGATTCCTCCGACATGGCGGTGAAGACAGTTTCTGAAATGATAGTTCGTGATGCCGTGTAGCGGCGCGAGTATGAAAGTGATGTTTGCTTCCAAAGCCGGATTATTTCACAATCACCTTCTCACTCTTCACGTTGCTGCCCTGCTTCATCTGGAGGAAATACACACCCTTGGTGAATTCGCTCACATTGAGCTGGGTCTCGCCCTGCAGATTGTCAGCCGACCATACCAGTCTGCCGCTGTTGTCGTACATGCGGGCAGCATAGCTTTCGTCGGTGAAGGGGGTGAGAACCACCATTTCGGTAGCGGGATTCGGGCGCACGCTGAACAGCGGCAGGCTGCTCACCTCATAGATGTTGTCGCCCATCTCAATCTCTACGTCATCAACTGACAGCAGGGTGTTCTCGTTGGTGGAGCCTCCCGAGTTGGCGAAAATGATGTTGAGCGTGTCAGGGGTAACGCCTTCCATGCCGTCCTTGTAAGTCACAGGGATTTCAATTTGCATGTAGTCGCTGATTTCCTGGTCGTATTCATAACGTCCTTCAGCCACTACCTCGCGCTGACCATTGTTCCAGCGGGTGAGTACAACGCCGGCGGTGAGGGTGTCCTCGGTGGTGGTGTAGGCCACCCATGCGGTCACTTTGCTGGGCACTTGGTTGCAGGCGATGCCGCCCGTCAGATATTGGGTCCAGTCAATGCTGGAGGGGTCGGTGACAGATCCGACATCCAAGGTGGAGATGGCAGCCACGTTGAATTGACCAAGGTGCATGATGCCGGGCAGGTTGATGGAATAGATGGTTTGACCAGCCATCGTTGCATTGGCGGCCTGGGTGGTGATTTGCGCCGCATAACTGCCTGAGTGTGCGGTGGCATTGCGGGTGGCTGCCTGGTAATTGATGATGACGTCCAATGTGTATCCCAGGTAATCTACGGGTACAGAGGCGTTGAACGTGGCGTTCCAGCCTACGGGAGTGTGGGTGTCGGTCCACTCTTCTAAACCGCCATTGGGTACTGCGACCTGTGCGAAAGCAAAGGTCATGGCCAAAACTGCGAATAAGGTTGTAAAGACTTTTTTCATAATAAAATTATTTAGGATTGATAATTGGTGATTCGATATTCAGTTCAGTGTCGTCAGCATCGGCGTTCATCAGTACTTGTTTGCCCATGTTGATCAGCGTTCCGAAGATGAAAAATGTGGTGAAAAGAGCTGTGGAACCGCGACTTACAAAAGGTAGCGTCTGTCCTGTGGCGGGTATTAAGTTGATGTTGGTGCCAATATGGATGAACACCTGTCCCAACATAAGCAAAGCAATCGCCAATGAGTATAGTTTCACAAAATTGCCCTTCGCTTTCCTTGAGATGTAAAAGGTAATGTTGAAAAAGATAATGAAATAGAGGACTATAAGAAGAATGCCCACCCCCACAGATAACTCTTCACAGATGAGCGAGAATACGAAGTCGTTCTCTCCTTCTGGCATCTTGTCTTTGATGATGCCCTTGCCGGGTTGCGGCAAATGCGCCGAACGGGCCACTGCGGTACGTGCCAAAGTCATCTGGCGGCCGTAGCCCTCCACATCGCTCTCACCCGTCAGCCAGTATTTGATACGGTTGTAGCCGGTGCCACCACGGGTCTTGGTCTCCTCGCTCTGCACCTGCTCACTCTTGCCTTTGTCTTTCAGCGCACTTCCCCCAATATAGAGGCCGCCGGCTAACATGATGGCCAGCATGAATATTCCCAAATATTTCAACTTGATGCCTGAAACATACAATACCAGCAATCCCGTTCCAAACAGCAGCATTGCGGTGGAGATATTTCTCATGGCAATCAAGCCTGTGAAAATGGCGAAAACAGTGAGCCTTACCGCTGACTTTTTCGCATCTAAGGTGATGCCGTTCGACATTTCGTAGGCCGACTTGGTGCAGAGATAGAACAGGTAAAGGATGGTCACCAGATAGAAGGTCTGGAACGACATGAAACCGAGCGACAGACTTCGTCCACCACCACCCTTGCCAAAGATGACCGTCAGCAATAGCAGCAGCAATGCCAGTACGAAAAATATCTGGTAGAAACGATTGATTTTCTGATAGTTGATTTTCGATATGACAATCATCAGCACGAACCCGCCGATGCCTTGCAGGATGGGCTGCCACAACTCACCGGTAAGACTGTACGAGGCGACGACGGAGACCGCCACCAGTACCGCCACACAGACATAGATGATGTGGTAGAATTTCAGGGATGGTAGGGGTTTCAGGGCCATATTACAGTTGTGCTACTGACATTTTGAATTCATTGCCGCGTTTTGCCACCGTGTTAGCACCCTCCTCGCGGGGCGTGCCAGGGGAGTACAGTACCACGTCATCCTGCGAACTGGCATAGAAGGCCATCCGTACGGCCGTCTCCATGTCTTCGCTGTTGTCGCTGCGGATGTTGAGCACATCAATGAAGTTGCGCGTCTTTTCATCCTCTTCCCCGTAAAATACAATCGCCTTCACTTTGCGGATGATCATCTGCAAGAGTTTGTCGTCAATGTGGTCCCAGCCCGTGAAAGAGGTGATCCAAGTCACTGGCTTCGACACGTTCGACAAGGCCATATAGATGCCGTTTTCGCTTTCGCAAGCGGCGTCGTTGATGAAATTCACGCCACGGAAAGTCTTCACATTCTCCATCCGATGCTCAATACCGTCGAAAAAGCCTTTTTGTGCAGACATCTGGCTTTCGCGCAACTCCAACAACTGCTGGAAATCCCGTACGCTGCTTCCGGAAATGCCAGTTCCGTAAATGTATTCTCCCTTGATGCTGTTTCTACTCTTCTTCATAACTATCTGATTTTTAAGGTTACCAATGTTAATACGACTAATAAAATGCTAACTACAATAAAGCGTTGAACGATTTTTGATTCATGCATGCCTTTTTTCTGGTAATGATGATGTAAAGGCGACATGAGCAGGATTCTGCGTCCCTCTCCATATTTCTTTTTGGTGTATTTGAAATAACTTACCTGCATGATGACCGACAGGCTCTGGATGAGGAACACGCCGCAGAGCAGCGGGATGAGCAGTTCCTTGCGGATGATGACACACGACACCGCGATGATGCCGCCCAACGTCAAACTGCCGGTATCGCCCATGAAGACCTGCGCCGGAAAACAGTTCCACCAGTAGAAACCGATACAGGCTCCCACCAACGCGGAGATGAAAATCACCAGCTCCCCAATATTGGGTATGTACATGATGTTCAGGTAATTGGCAAAGATGGCATTGCCCGATACGTAAGCCAGTATGGCCAATCCCACCGCTACCGTTGCCGACGTGCCGGTGGCCAAGCCGTCCAAACCGTCTGTCAGGTTGGCTCCGTTCGACACCGCCGCGATGATGAAGATGATGATGGGAATGTAGAAAAGGAACGACCAGCGACCGTCTTCATCACCCAGCCAGCGCGTGAACCACGCATAGTCGAACTCGTTGTTCTTCACAAAGGGGATGGTGGTTTTGGTGGAATGCACCGAGGGGCCTAATTCTCGGGCATCGGCCTTTTTCACCGCGATGGTCGCCACCCCGCTCTCATCGGGATGCGTTACTGTGAACAGCTCGTCGGTGGTCACACTCTGCTTCGGCAAGGTGGCCTTCTCCTCAATCACTACTCCAGGGTGGAAATACATCACCACACCCACTACGAGACCGAGAATGATCTGTCCTAACAATTTAGCCTTGGGATGGAGCCCTTCTTTGTTCTTTTTGAATACTTTGATGTAGTCATCCATGAATCCCAAGAAGCCCAGCCATATCGTGGTGAAGATCATCAGCAGCACATATACGTTGTTCAACCGGTTGAAACACAGCACCGGAATCAGGATGGCCGCAATGATGATCAACCCGCCCATGGTGGGGGTTCCCTTCTTCTCCATCTGTCCGGCCAGCCCAAGGTCGCGGATGGATTCGCCAATCTGTTTTTGACGTAACTTCTTGATCATCCATTTTCCCACAATCATCGACACGATGAGGGAGAGGATGAAGGCACACGCCGCACGGAAGGAGATGTACTCGAACAGCTGTGCGCCGGGGAAGTCGTATTGGTTAAGCCAGTGGAATAGGTGATATAACATGTTCTTTTATTTTAATGCTGATAAGGAATATTCCAGTTGAGGCACACCTCTTCGCTGTCGTCGAAGTGATGCTTGGTGCCTTGAATGTCTTGGTATTTTTCGTGACCTTTGCCTGCGATGAGGATGACCCCATGGTCACGCAACATCATGCAGGCGGTCTTGATGGCCTCGTGACGGTTCTCGATGGAGAGCACGTTGCGGCGGCACTCTTCCGGCACACCGGCTTCCATCTGTTTCAAAATCTCATACGGGTCTTCCAATCTCGGATTGTCGGAGGTGAGAATCACGCGGCTGCTCTCACGACAGGCAATTTCCGCCATCACCGGGCGTTTCAGCGCGTCGCGGTTGCCACCGCACCCCACTACCGTCAGCACCTCTTCGCCTTTGCAGGTGATGTCGTGAATCGTGCTCAGCACGTTCTTCAGCGCATCCGGGGTGTGCGCATAGTCGATGATGGCCACGCCGCCCTCGCCGTTGCGGATGACGTGGAAGCGTCCCTCCGCCGGTGTCAGACTGCTCATCTTCATCAGCACGGTGTCGGTAGGTTGTCCCAACAGCACCGCCGCTCCATAGATGGCCATCAGGTTGTAGGCGTTGAATCTTCCCGACAGGCAGAAAAAGGCCTCCTGTCCGTTGATCTGCATCTGCAAACCCTCGAAACTGTTCTCGATGATTTTTCCCTTGATGTCGGCGGCTCCCTGCAAACCATAGCGGACAACCTTTGCCGCCGTGTTCTGCACCATCACCATTCCGTTGCGGTCATCCACGTTCGTCAGGGCGAAAGCGGTGGAAGGAAGCGAGTCGAAAAAGGCCTTCTTCGCCTGGATATAGTTGGCGAAGGTTTTGTGGAAGTCGAGATGGTCGTGGGTGATGTTGCTGAAGATGCCGCCTGCGAACTCCAGCCCCTCGATGCGGCGCTGGCAGATGGCGTGCGAACTCACCTCCATGAAGCAGTACTCGCACCCTTCGGCCACCATCTCGCTCAACAGTTCGTTCAGCGTCACCACGTCGGGGGTGGTGTGTGTGGCGGGTATCTCGCGCTCCTTGATTTTGTTGACGATGGTGGAGATGAGACCGGTGTTGTAGCCCAACTCGGTGAACAGTCGGTGCAGCAAGGTCACTGTGGTGGTTTTGCCGTTGGTGCCGGTGATGCCCACCAATTTCAGCTTGCGGCTGGGATGGTCGTACAGCTCGGCGGCCATGCGCCCTAAGGCGATGTCGGCCTTTTCCACGCGGATGTAAGTCACATCAGCGTTGCACGTGGCGGGCAGTTCTTCGCAAACTACTGCGCTTGCGCCGGCGGCCACCGCCTGCGGGATGTACAAATGCCCGTCGGTCTGCGTGCCGCGCTGCGCCACATAGACTACGCCGCCGCCCTTCTCCGACACCTTGCGCGAGTCGAAGACGATGGCCGACACCTCCCGCTCGGTGTTTCCAATCACCTCGCAGGGCTTGATGCTAATCAGTAATTGTGATATGGTTTTCACGTATCATTAAAGGTTTTTCAAGAAATGGTTAATGGTGGGGAGGAAAGGTCAAAAAGGTGAACAACAAAAAGAAGAGTCCCCGTTAGCCTGGTGAGAGGGTGAGTGTGATGATTTTATTGGTTTGATTCACGGACTGGACTTTCACCACTCCGCGTCCTTCTATCCGTATGGAGTATCCGCTTTTGCGCAATTCGGTCACCGCATCAGAGGCGGTAAGCCCTACCACGTTTGGGAGATTGCCGTTGGCTTTCTTCACCTCGCACTTTTCTATGCGGTTGGTTTCTTCGTTATTGCTGACGCAGTATCCCTTCGCGCCCTTGCAGTTGCTGATGCCGAGTTTGTACTTCGCATTCATCTTGTTGGCGACTTCGGCGCGCACGGGGTGGGGGAAACGTACCGCTTTCACGGCAGTGCTGTCGGCCTTGTGCGGCGGGTTGAGGATTTTCTTCGCGATGTTAGCGAATACGGTGATGGCATTGGAGCTGCTGGCAGGGTAGGGAGCGTCAAATAGATATACGATGCAGGTGTATTTCGGCTTGTCGGACGGGAAGTAGCCGCAGAAAGAAACCGCGTTGCGGTTCTTGTTGTAGCCGCCAAGTTGCGTGTCGTAGATGTCGCGGGTGCCCGTCTTGCCGGCGAAGTCCACACCCGGGGCAACGCGCCGTGCCGTGTTGTAGGCCGTGCCGTCCGGGCCGTTCACCACCGACCGCAGAATGTCCTGCGCTATGGCGATGGTCTTCTTGCTCGCAATCTGCTCCGCAATCACCACCGTCGGGTACTCCGTAACTTTACCCTCTACCCGCGATGACTTTACAAAACGGGGCTGCATCATCTTGCCGCCATTGGCTACTGCGTTGTAGTACACCAGCGTCTGCATCGGCTGCATGTCGAAGGCAGCACCGAAGTATCTGGAGTACTGCTCTTCAAAGATTTTGGTGTCCGGACGCAGGTTGGCCACAGCGTTTAACTTGCCAATCTGGGCCGTGAAACCCACCGTGATGTACATTTCGTTCAACTTCTTAACGTACTCCGCGTAGGTCGGGAAAGCATAGCGCATCATGTTCACCACCCCTACGTTCGATGATTTCTGAATGATCTTTCTTACCGTTGCGCTGTCTCTCCGGTCATAGCCATATTTCGACTTGTCCTTTTTCAAATAGGTGCGTTTTCCTACTTTGAAGTTGTCACAGAGATATTTGAAGCGTTTGGTTGTGTCTCCATTAGTCTTTTCAAGATAGGCCAACAAGGAGGCCAACTTGAAGGTGGAACCGGGCTCGGATACCTCCGCCACCATCGCAAAGTTGCGGGTCTCTACGTATGAGGTGTCCCCATTGTTGATTTTGCGCTCGAAGTTGGAAATGCCCTTGATGTCGCCTGTGGCGGTCTCCATAATCACCGCACAACCCCACGCTGGTTTGGCCTTCTCGCACTGATCCAACAGCGACTGGTGGACAATCTTCTGGATTTCAAGATTCAAAGTGGTGTAAATATCACCTCCTTCTACCGGCGGGTTCTCATTGGAGAGCGGCAGAGCGATGCCATTCATATACAGGCGCTTGCGTATGCCTGCTTCGCCAGCCAGCACCGGTGCAAACGTGTCACATCCGTCAATGCCGTTCTTCTTTTGCGGGTCACCCAAGATACGGCTCGCCATATCGCCGTAGGGACGTAAACGTACCGACTGCTTCCCGTTCTTGTCCAGCACTTTCGGGAACTTCACCTTGGTGCGGCCAGCCAATCCGTACCGTCCAAGATCTTTCTCGTCGATCGTCTTGCTGAGAACGGGCAGCTTTTCCAAAGCTGCAATGTCCTTATCTAAAATCATCTGCCGGTACACCACCACCTCGTGGTCGTAAAAGACCTGCACGCGCTTGTGCTGCTTGAAGGCCTGCGACAACTTGTCGCGATAGTAGTCCACCGTGCGGTTCGGATAGCGTTCTTCAAACTGCTCGCGGAACTTCACCGCCAAGTCTTTGATGAGGGTGTCAAGATAGGGAGAGTTCTCTGCAAAATATTCGTGTTTGGTGTTGAAGTTGCGGCCGTCAATGCCGATAGAATATACGCGCACACTCGTCACCAGCGGACGGCCCATGTCATCGTAAATGGTGCCACGCGTCGGGTTGACGTGCTCTTCCACCACACAGTTGCGCTGAAGCTCAGGACTCAGCGTGTCGAACTGCTCCTGTGTATAGGTGATGTACAGCTTTTCATCTCCGCTGTATTTCCCCTTCTGGAAAAACGCCAGGCGCACCACGCCGATAAGGCATGCCACCAAAGCCACAATGCCTATGATCATGGTCCAGAGTATTCTCTTGTTGACGTTTTCCATTATTTTTCTTCTTTTTTATCCTTATGAATGATGTAATAGTCGTACTCTCTCACATCTACAAAACCATCCTCGCGGGCCTTTTCTCTCTCCTCCGGCTCCTCAGTCAGCACAATGTCGTTCACGTCCTTCAGTTGCAGCATGTTGGTGCGCTGCTTGTCCTCCAACTCGCGAATCCGTGCCCGTTTCTCGTCAATTACCCGCTCGTTGAAGATGACGATGATGGCGACAATGGTCGCGACAATCAGCCAGCCAACCCATCTGCGCCACGACAGCAGCAGATGTCTTCCTGAGATGGCATTCAGGAGGAATTCCGCCACCTTGCCGCGTTTCCGCTTCTTCTTCTGAGGTTCTTGTCCGCGATACATGGTCTATTTTTATGCTTTTTTTTCTGCAATTCGTAATTTTGCGCTCCGTGCGCGTGAGTTTTCCTCAATCTCCTGCTCGTCCGGCACAATCGGCTTCCGCGTCACAAGGGTGAACGGACAAAGCGGGTTGCCGTAAAAATCCTTCTCTACCTTCCCCTCGAAATTTCCCGATTTCATGAAGTTCTTCACCAGTCGGTCTTCCAACGAATGGTAGGAGATGACCACCAGACGTCCGCCTGGCTTCAATGCCTCTGCCGACTGCATCAGCAGTTCCTGCAAAACTTCCAGCTCGTGGTTGACCTCAATGCGCAATGCCTGGAAGATCTGCGACAGCACCTTGTTCTCTTTCCCTCTTGGCAGTGCAGGGGCCACCACTTCGGCTAACTCGGTCGTTGTATTGATTTTCTGTGCCCGGTTCTTTTCAATCAGGAGGGCAATCTGCCTCGCCTCCACCAACTCTCCGTACTGCCGGAATATATTCGTCAGTCGCTCTACGGGATACTCGTTCACGATCTGGTAGGCTGTCAGCCCGTTGCTACTGTTCATCCGCATGTCCAAACTGCCTTCCATCCGGTGTGAAAAGCCGCGCTCAGCCGTGTCGAACTGGTGCGAAGAAACGCCTAAGTCAGCCAAGATTCCGTCAACGGGGTAGGCATTGTAATACTGGAGAAACTTTTTCAGATGGCTGAAGTTGGAGGGCACAAACTGGAAACGACTGTCAGCAGGCACGTTGGCAGCGCTGTCGGGGTCTTGGTCGAAGGCAACCAGACGTCCCGCTTCTCCCAGATTTTCCAAAATACGCCGCGAGTGACCTCCACCCCCGAAGGTGACATCCACGTAAGTACCTGAAACATTTTGCACAAGCCCTTCAACAGAAGCCTCAAGCAGAACAGGATTATGATACATCCCCGCCCTCCTTTCGGTCTTTGTTGTAATGACCTGAATGCATTTCTGCATTCAGCTTGCCGTACTCTTCCGGTGTGATGGCATCGCAGTCCGCATTGAACGCGTCCACATTCCAAATCTCAATCTGACCGTTGTCGAGCACCAATACTGCCTCGCGCTCTATGCCATATTTCTCCAAAAGATTTTTCGGAAGCACAATACGGCTCTGCGAGTCGCATTCCAAATAGGCACTTTGTCGAAGCAGGATGTTGCGATAACGCTTTACTTCAATGAGGTTGCGGTCCAACGAGTCCAGGAATTTCACCTGCTCTTCGTAAGCCGTCTGCGTCCACAACATGATGTGATTACCAAAACCCACCGTGGCCCAGAAGTTCTGCCGGTCGTCTTCAGACAACTCCTTTAGCAAAGCAGCAGGCAGCTTCAACCGCCCGTACTTTTCTATGGTGACCTAAAACCAACGATATTTAATTCCAGCCATTCTTTTATGGATTTTTGGTGCGACAAAATTACTACAAATTTTTTAAATTTCCACATTTTTAAAAAAATATTTTTTTTAATGCTATTTTTAGATTTAACTTATTGATTTATAGTGTGGAATGACTTGGAGTAAATTGTTGGTAAGTTGGTTTTATAAACATTAAAGTATTGATAATTTTGGTATTATGAAAATTATTCGGATATTTTTATAAATATCTGTTTTATAATAAAATAAATATTTTATGAATTTGAGAGGTGATTTTGATGGGAATTTATGGAAAAAAATGGAGCAAAAAGGAGGAAAATGGTTTTTGCTGGGTGGAATGAATGTGGAATGCTCTGGATAAAATTGGGAGCCTTTTCCATATCAAAAAAAAAAGAGCGGCTCGTGTGAGTCGCTCTTTTATACAATATATTAATATAGGTTATTTGTCTCTCAGGATGGTGAGGCTGCCGTGGTAGTCCACGCCGCGGGTATAGCCCTCATAATGGAAGGTGTAGTAGTACACGCCGTCGGAGAGGCTCTCGGCGTTGAATCCGTCCTCGCCGTTGTAGAGCTGGCCGTCCTTGATGTAGGCCTGGTAGTTCTCCTTCTCATACACCTTCTTGCCCCATCGGTTGTAGATGCTGAGCTTGTTGGGGAGGATGGGGTTCATGTTCACGATGGCGAACACGTCGTTGATGCCGTCACCGTTGGGCGTCATCACGTTGGGGAACTCGAGGTCGGCCTCGATGTAGACGGTGTGGGAGACGGTGCTGGCGCATCCCTGGTCGGTCTCGACCGAGAGGGTGACCACGAACTCGCCCCAGGTGTCGTAGGTGTGGAGGCCGTTGATGTCGTGGGTCTCGTCACCGCCGTCGCCGTAGTTCCATGTCCAGGTGATCACGTCGGAGGGTCCGAAGACGGAGACGTCGGTAATGTTGATGAAGGCGATCTCGCCGCCCTCGCCGAGGTTGGTTCTCTCAGGGTTGGAGAGGAAGTCGGAGATGGGCTGGGGATATACGGTGAGGTAGTTGGTCTGGAGGATGGTGTCGGCGCAGCCGTCCTGGGTGCGGACGATGAGCAGCACGCTATATACGCCGCCGTTCTGCACGGAGAAGGTGGGGTTGGCGCTGTTGGAGGTGAGCACGACCTCGTTGCCCTCGTCGATGATGGCCCAGTAGTAGTCGAGGGTGACCTCCGGGTGGTCCTCACCGTCGGTGTAGGTGGTGAGGTCGGTGAGGGTGGTGTTGAGGGGCGCACAGCTCTCCACGCTACTGGCGCTGAAGTTGGCGATGGGCTGTGGGTTGATGTGTACGCTGACTGTATCAGAGGCGAAGCAGTTGAGCGACTGGTCGGCGTTCGTAGTGGTGATTCCCAAAACCAAGGTGATGGAATCCGTTATGGCAATGCTTTCGTTGGTGGAAAGGGTGGTGGGATCGCCAAGTTCGGTCCAGTTGTAATGTATTTGGCCGTTGGGTCCAATGTAGTTGAAGCCGGAACTAAGGGTGGCGGTCTCGCCGATGCAGATGTTCACGTCATTGCCGATGTTCGGCTCAGGAGATTGCACAACGGTCAAGGGTATGTCATCGGAGTACTCGCAGCCGAACTTGTCCACGATGGTGAAGGTGTAGGTGTAGTCGCCGGGCTGGTCGGTGATGATGGCGGCGGTGGAGTCGGAGGTAGGCTGGATGTTTCCGCCCGACCAGTTGATGCCGGCAATGTCAATGTCGTACGTCCAGTCGGTAGGCATCAGGTTTGACTGCAAGGCCATTTCCCAACCGAACACATAACCATTATCGGAGCTCCATGTATCAGTAACCTCAATGTACCAAGTACCGTTCAGAGGGCAACCCACCAAGTTGGCAAAGGACTGATACGGATGGTAGATTTGCGTCATATTGGCCTGATTGCTGGAGTCAACCACGCTCACACTTGAGTTGCCATTGTAGTGCGGATTCTGTTGGCTATGGATATTGGCAGACTCATATACATAGCCATTGGTGCCAGCCGCGTAGGTATAGCCAAGGGACGTGTTGTTCGACCAAATGTAGTTCCATCCGTTACCTTGAGGATTGCTAGCGGCATTGCAACCGCCACCATCGGGTTCATAGCACAAACCGAAGTGGGCACTGGTAGAACCACTGTAATGATAAGTCTGATAGTCTTCCAGAATAATGGCCGAGTTGTTGTTCGGACAAGTGAGTTGGATTTTGATATCGCCCAAGAAGGAGTGTTCAATATTCAATCTCACGAACAAAATGTCATCTGGGCTAGTGATGGTCGCATTTGGCATAAAGTTGGTGAAGGTCACCGGCGAGCGGTAGGAGGTACCGTAGGGCGGGCAGTTGTCGCCGTCGGGCAGGAAGATGGTATCGGGCACTGCCAAAGTGGAGCTCTGTTGGCTGGTGATGGGGTGAACTAGAATGGTGGAAGATTCGTCGTAACCTACGGCCAAGGGAACGGTCTCGCCAGAGCAGACATCAGGCAGCGGGGTCACGCTTGACAACGGGTTTTGGGAGGTACGAACGCGGAAGATGATGGCGGTGGATGCAAGGCAGCCCATGCTGTCCTCCATTGTCAATGAAACATCGTAACCACGGCCCGAAGGATAAATGTTGTCAATCACACCCAGTCCAGATCCTGTCTGTTCCCCATTACCGAAATTCCAATGGAAAATGGAGGTGTTATCATCCTGATGATAGGCATAGTCGTTGTCTTGGTAGTTGCCAGTAATTGCGAAGTGTACGAGGCTGTCGTAGGGACAAATGTCAATGTAATAATAGCCGTCGTTCAAGTCCTCATCCAAATGAGGCGTCGGAATCATATTAGCGAAATCGATGGACGGTTCCACACGCTGGCAGATCTTGTCGCACTCCACAATAAGGGCGAAGCCCGTACCAACAGTGTCGCCATCCGACTTGAAGCGGATGGTCAGCGAATGGGTGTTGTTGTAGATGGTCGCTCTGAAACGGTAGGTGCCTTCGGAAGTGGTGTTGGAATTGTTCACCCAGCCCAACAAGGGGGCAGTGATGTCGGCACCATCGTAAAAGAGAAGGGTGTCAGTGGGGTGGATGTCGAATCCAGACATGACTACAGTGACCATGACTGATGGATTGGACGGGTTGTCCGACACGATGGTCAGCACGTCGTCGCGATTGGATCCGTAGTTGCCGCTGGAACCGCCATTGTCGTAAACAACGAAGCTACAGCCATTGACCGAGCTCTGCGAGCCCATGTTGACGGGGGTCTGTGCTGACAATTGGATAGCAGCTAGAAGCAGTACTGCTACGAATACGATACTCTTTTTCATTTTCTATGATTTGATTTATTAATAACCATATTGTTTCAGAAATTCGGCTCGCTCGCGCACGTAAGTTTGCGGGCTGGGCACAACAGCATAGTAACCTGTGTTGCCGATGGTGTAAGCCGTATAGTTGTTCTCGTCTTGTTCAAAAACGTAGGACCAACCATTGAGACATTTCTGCTCAACTACCTTCTGAGGATCTTCAGCGTGTTGACCACTTTTCAAGGCCTGTGTGTAGTCACCTTTGACGATGGTGCCGGCAGGCAACGTCTTGGAAATCTCACAAGCGTGTACCGTCTCATAGTACATGAGCAGGAATTTCTCGGTCGACTGCGAGATTTGTTCATTGATGGTGGCACGGTCGAAAACCTCAAAGATGATTGGATTCAGCTTGTCCAAATCAAGGCTCTTTTGAGCGGAAAGCTGCAACGTGCACAGCACTACCGCAGCCATTAACATGAATGTTCTTTTCATTTTTTTTGATTTTGATTGTGTGTTTACAGTTCAATTGACGCAACATATTTAAAAACGCTGCAAATTTACAAAAAATTTTTTTACCCATTTTTGCATTTTTTCATATTTTATTAAATTTTTTTTGTATTTTCGCATCCCGATTGAAAATCGGCTCTTCTTTGATATTTATTTGAGAATGAACCAGTTGTCAATTTATTTATTATTGACTTAAGCGTTTATTGCGTATGGAAAAAATTGGTTTTGACAATGAAAAGTATCTGAAAATCCAATCGGAGCACATCAAACAGCGAATTTCACAGTTTGGCGACAAGTTGTATATGGAATTTGGCGGCAAATTGTATGATGACTACCACGCAAGCCGGGTTTTGCCTGGTTTTCAGCCTGATAGCAAGTTGCGCATGCTGATGCAACTGAAAGATGAAGCTGAAATCATCATCGCCATCAGTGCGGTCGATATCGAGAAGAGCAAGGTTAGGGGCGACCTCGGCATCACTTACGACGAGGATGTGCTGCGCCTTCAGGATATTTTCACCCAGCGGGGTCTTCTCTGTCAGTCGGTGGTCATTACCAAGTTCAACGGACAGGCCAGCGCCAAGGCTTATCGCGAACGCCTCGAGCGCCTCGGACTCAAAGTGTATTATCTCTACAATATTGTAGATTATCCCAATAATGTGAATCTCATTGATTCTGAGGATGGTTTCGGAAAGAACGACTATGTGGTGACTTCTCGTCCGCTGGTGGTGGTAACCGCCCCCGGTCCTGGTAGCGGCAAGATGGCCGTGTGCCTCAGCCAGTTATATCAGGAAAACAAGCACGGGGTGCGCGCCGGTTATGCCAAGTTTGAAACCTTCCCCATCTGGAGCATCCCGCTCAAACATCCGGTGAATATGGCCTACGAGGCAGCCACCGCCGACCTCAACGATGTCAACATGATCGATCCGTTCCACCTGGAGGCATACGGTAAAACTGCGGTCAACTACAATCGCGATATTGAGATTTTCCCTGTCTTAAATGCCATATTTGAAGGAATTTATGGGGAAAATCCCTATAAGTCACCTACCGATATGGGGGTGAACATGGCCGGTTTTTGCATTTGCGATGATGAGGTGTGCTGTGAGGCCTCCCGTGCCGAGATTATCCGGCGCTACTTCACCACCCTTTGCAACATGCTTGACGGGAAATCTTCTGAAAGTGAGGTAAGTAAGATCTCCCTGTTGATGAAGATGGCCAAAATCGAGCCTGAAGATCGCCGCGTGGTCGTGGCCGCTCGTCTCAAAAAGGAGCAGTCGGGAGCGAGTTCATCGGCCATTGAGTTGCGCGATGGTACGATCATCACCGCCAAAACCAGTACCCTCCTCGGCCCCAGCGCCGCTCTGCTGCTGAATGCCACCAAGCATTTGGCCCATATCGACCATGATGTCAAGCTGATTCCGCAGGAGATGATCGAGCCCATCCAGAGGATGAAAGTATCGCTGCTGCGTGGCAACAACCCGCGTCTGCACACCGATGAGGTACTTGTCGCCCTCTCCATGTTGAGCCTCAACGACGAAAATTGCCGCAAAGCCCTCGCCACCTTACCGCAACTGAATGGCTGCCAGGTGCATAGTACGACGATGTTGAGCGAGGTGGACCAAAAGATTTTCAAGAAGTTAGGGATTGGCCTCACCTGTGAACCGGTCCGGAAAAAATAAAATCCGGTGGTTTCTTCATTTTAATCGCAATAGCAGATTTTTTTGAAAAATTTTTTCAAAAATGTATTGCCATTTAAAAATTGTTGTATTTTTGCAGTTCCAAACATTACCAAATTCATAACAATAAAACATAGGAGGGACGCTATCGAGTAAACATTCTATCTTTTTGATTATTAACCTAATAGAAAGGAGTGCCTTATGAAAAAGATAGCGTTATCTGACAATGAGCTTGTTACTCTTTATGTCAATGGTGATGAATCCGCACTTAAAACTTTGATCCAACGCCACGAGAAGAGGGTCTTCTCTTATATTCTTCTTTCGGTCAAAAACCGTGAGCTGGCTGAGGATATTTTCCAAGACACTTTCATTAAGGTAATCAACACTTTACGTTCTGGCAACTACCATGAGGAAGGCAAGTTCGTACAGTGGGTGATGCGCATTGCCAACAACCTGAAAATCGACTATTTCCGCAAGATGCAGCGGATGCCCGCCTTCGAGACCAACGGCGAGTTTGATATTTTCGACATTATTTATGGTAGTGACCCTTCTATCGAACAGAAGATGATTACCGAACAGCTCTATGCTGAGATTGCCGAGATGGTGAAACTTCTGCCCGCCGAACAGCGTGAAGTGCTCGAAATGCGTATCTATCAGGATATCAGTTTTAAAGATATTGCTGAAATGACCGATGTCAGCATCAACACGGCCCTCGGACGTATGCGTTACGCCCTGATTAACCTCCGCAAAATTCTCAAAGAGAAAAACGTGCTGGTATAGTCATCCCTTCTCTTTCAACTTTTTCTTCGTTCCTGTGCAATAATTGCGCATTGGTTGCGTTATGATATTGTAAATCGATTGTCAACCAAGCATTTTGCCTATGGAACAAAATTCTACCCCTTTGAAAAAAAGAAAAAGCGTGCGTCGTTTATCCCCCAGAAAATTCATCATTGACAACCTTTTGAACTATTCCCGTTCCTTGTCTGTCATCGGTGGTTCTATGATTTTATTAAACAATTAGCGACACTCCGCACGCTAGAAAAACAAGAGGCCGATATGCTGATGCATGTCGGCCTCTTCGTCGTTATATATTCCCGTTACAGTACGGTGATAGTTCCGGTATATTGATAGTTGCCGCCGCCGAACACCGACACTTTCAATCGGTAAGAGAAGACGTTGTTGGTGGCAATCTTCCCATTCACCGTGCCGTCCCAGCGGAAGTGCGGGTCGGTGGAGTGATACACCATCATGCCCCAGCGGTCGTAAATCCAAATCTCGCAAGTCTCCAACTGTTCGGCGATGCCGTCAGGAATGTGGAACTCGTCGTTCTCTCCCGTGGAGATGGAGGGGGTAATGGCATTGGGCAGATACATGTAGAAGGGGCAGGGATGGATATCTACACGGGCGAAGGCCTCGCACTGTGCCGTGTGTGCTGTTACCACGTAGGTGCCCGCACGGTGCACCACAATCTGCGGAGTGGTTTCACCGGTGTTCCAATGGATGTATTGCAGCTCTGTGGTCACCTCCAACACGGCAGTCAAGTCCTCGCAGAAGTCTTCGGTGAGGTTGGTGAGCACAAGGTCGGTGTTCACCACTTCAAGGTTTTTGGTCACCACACTGTCGCAGTTGTGCACACTCGAGAACTGCTGGGTGTAGGTGCCCGACTGGTGATACACCTGCCCGTTCCACACCATGCTGTCGCAGGCCACCACGTCGAAGGTCTGGTCATACACGGGGTGCACGGTCAGCAGCAGGGTGACGGTGCTGTCGCACCCCTGCGCTGTCTGCAGTAGCTGTACCCGCTGTACCACTCCGACCTCAGCGGTGCTGTCGGCTGAAACGGTAAAGCCGTAACCGCTATAGGGTTCGTGCTGGCAGGTCTCGCCATTCACGGTAACGAACTGTGCTGGAATGGTGTAAACGGTCAGCGTGACGATACTGTCGCTGCCGCCGGAAGCCGGCAGCACGAGGTCGAACGAGCCCGCCGCGTTGAAGGTGTGCCCCTGCCAAGTGAGGGGTAGTTCGTTCTCGCATATAGTAGTATCAACACCGGTGTGGATGTTCGGTATGACGGTCAGGGTCATGGTCACCACACTGTCGCAGCCGTTAGCAGCCGTCAAAGTGGCGGTCTGCGTGCCAGCCTCCGTGAAAGTCACACCGTTCCAAGTGTAGGGGAGGGCGTTCTCCACGATAGTTTGTGCATCGGTGCCGGTGCTATTGGGCAGTACGGTGAGGTGCAGCGTCACGATGCTGTCGCAGCCCCATGCGTTCTGGAGCTGGGCAGTCTGTTCCAACACTCCGGGAGTTTGGGTTTCTGTTGCACTGAAACTGAAGCCGTTGACATTGTACGCATGGCCTTGGCACACCTCGTCGTACACATCCGAGGAGGTGGGGTCGTGCAAGGTGACGCAGACAGGCGCTGTGTAAACCGTGCCGCAGGCATCGCTGATGTAGGCGACGCGGTAGCAGGTGTTGTTGGAGAGCGTTCCAGCCGTGTAGGTGGTGGAGGTGGCTCCTGATATATTTGTAAAGTTCTGATTGTCGGTGGATTGCTGCCATTGGTAGTGGCCTTGGTCGCCGCCGGTGCAGCCCGTTACGGTGAAGGGCGATGGGGCAGTGCCGCGACAGATGTCCTGTGCCGAACTGACCGTTCCGGCCACCATCGGATCGGTGAGGTTGTTGAGGGTGATGGTCTGCGTGATGTGGCATCCGTTGGCATCCGTGGCCGTCACGGTATAGGTGCCGGCCATCAGCGGCGAAGCGCTGGCACCATTGAACGAGCTGGTGGGGAAGCCGTTGTTGGAACTCCACGAGTAGGTGTAGGGTGTCTGTCCCCCGCTGACGGTCACCGCGGCCAAGCCGGTGGTGTCGCCATAGCAGAGAATGTGCTGCGTGTTGGCCACGCTGATGTTCATCGGGTTGTCGGCATTGACAACGACGGTGGTGGTGCTGCTGTTGCCGCATTCATCGGTGAAGGTGATGGTGACGGTAGTGGCAGTGGTGATGACCGAGCCCGCGGCCGGACTTTGAGTAATGGTGATGTTGGGATTGCTGGTGTAGTTGTCGGTGACGTAAGGTCTGAAAAGTGAGGTGAGGTCGGGGACGGTGAACACGCAGTTGTTGTTATTGGCATCTTGTGGACCGACATTGCCGTTGTATGCGGGTGGTTCGAGGTCGAGGGTCACGGTGACACTGCCGACAGAGCTGCAGCCGTTACCGTAGCTTACGGTGACGCTGTAAGTGGTGGGACTCTGGTTGGGGCGAGCCACGAAAGAGGAGGTGGTGGCGCCGGTGTTCCAGTGGTAGCCGGTGGCATTAGGCGCGTTCACGCTGATGGTGGTGGGCGCATTGGGGCAGAGGAAGTCGGGCGAGGCGGTCACTGTGATGGGGTCGGCGTTGTTGTTCATGGTGACGTGACAGTAGTTCAAAATGTCAAACTCGTCGCCGTTGCAGGCATGGTACTGGAGGCGGGCGGTGTAGTAGGTGGTGCCTACAGGGGTGATGGTGATGACATCACCGGTGCCCACCACGGGACCGTTGGTGCCTTGTCCTTCATACCAAGTGACGGTGTAAACGGGTTCGCCGCCGTTGGGAATGAAGCGCCATGCCTCGTTGTGGGCCGTCCATGCACCTGTGTTGCGGCCGGGCGGCACAGTGGCTGCACTTCCCGTGCTGTTCTGGATGCCTATGACACCATTGCCGCTGTTCCAGTCGAGGCAGGTGGGAGCATCACGCAGGTAGATGTCGATGATATTGGTGCCTTCGTAAAGGACTATCTGCGAAGAGAAAGTACGCACATCATAGCATGAGAAAAGTGCTATATTGTTGAAACTCAATACGTATGAGCGGCATGGGTAGCTGCCGAGCACGCCTTGGTAAATGCCATCTCCTGTGTAGTAGTTGGGGTAGATGTCGCGGTAGCAGGCGAAGATGGTGTTGGTGAAAAGATTGGAGTTGGGCAGCGATTCAGAATAGCTCCATGCGCAGCTGCCGCCTGCCACGCTGGTGTTGAAGGTGGCAACGGAGTTGGCACCGGGTACGATTTGGTTGTAGGTATTACCATAGTAGCAGAATCCGAAGGGCAGGGTGAGTACTTCTCCCCACGTGTCGTCGGTGGCATCGGTGAAAATGCGTGTGCCGGCAGTGAAGCCGTAGGGCGGGTTGTAAGGAATCGCCGTCACAGTGTAGCTGTTGGTCTGTAGGGCCGTTGCTACCGCATTGGCTTCCAAAGTGATGGAATTGGTGTTGCAATCCACCACAATTTCTGTGAGGCCGGTGCCCTGCTGGGCGGGGGCGATGCTGGGGCATCCATCCGCTCCACAGTCCTGCACGTTGACGGTGATGCTGGCCACCTGCGTGCCGCAGTCGGGACTGGTGGTGGTCACCGAGTAGGTGGTAGTGGTAGTCGGTGATACGGTGATGGAGTTGGTGCTGGCGCCGGTACTCCAGTGGTAGGTGGTGTTGGCGAGGCTGCAGGCATCGCACGACACGATGGCATACCATCCGTTGTAGGTCACACTCCCATCGGAGGTGAACTGTACGGTGATGGAGTTGCCGGTGGAGGTGAAACTCACTCCAGCTACGGAGCTCAACAGACCATAGTGCAGTTGCGTACCGCTGGTGCCGGCACCATTGTAAATGGTGATGTAGTCGCAGCAACTCTCTCCATCAGTAGATAAGAAAGTGATGGTGAGGGGGTTGCCATTGCTGGAGGTGAAGGTGTGCACGTAGCTTTCGCTGTTGCCGTAGGTGCCGTTCGGTCCCCCCGAATCATAGAAGGAGATGCCCTGTCCACAAGTGACTACTGTGGTGGTGTTGGACATGTTGACGGAGCCGGCGGTATTGGCGGCGTACGACACGACGGCATGCCAGCCGTCGTAAGTCACGCTTCCATCGGAAGTGAACTGTACAGTCAGTGAAGTGCCGGAGGAAGTATAGCTTACATTGCCATTCACGGTGCTCAACAGACCGTAGTGTAATTGGGTGCCTCCTGTACCCGCACCATCGTAAATGGTGATGTAGTCGCAGCAGCTTTCACCGTTAGCAGTAAGAAAGGTGATGGTGACATGCCCGCCACCGCTTGCAGTAAAGGTGTGTACGTAACTCTCACTGTTGCCGTAGCTGCCGTTCGGACCGCCAGAATCGTAGAAGCAGATGGTCTGTCCGTTGGAAACTGTGGTAGTAGTGTTGGACATGTTGACCGAACTGGTGCAGTTGACATTGCCTGAGGAAGGGGAGGATGACCCGACGCCGACGCTCAACGTGGTGGAGGAACCGGAGCAGATGTAGTTCTCTCCGTTGATAACAAGATTTTGTCCTATTGCGGAATATAGGGTACAGCAAAAGGCTATTAGGAAAAGAAGTACACGCTTCATTTATTAAAATTATGCCAAAATATTTATTAAAAAAAACAGCGGCAAATATACGATAATTATTCACATAAAATCTATATCCTTTAATTTTTTTTAAAAATAATAAGGATGGAAGGGTAGAATTTTTTATGTATTTTTGCAAACTTTTATGCTCTATGCCGTAAAAGGTTAACTTGCATTTAACTCATTGATATTGAAGTAACTACATCTTATAATTTGAAATTAAAATGATTGATATATGAAAATCACAGTCATTGGTTGCGGAAATTCAGGTTTGATACATGCGGCCAAACTTTTGCAAAACCAGCATGAGGTGGCTTTGCTCAAGACCTCGGGGGCTGCGAATAGCGAGTTCTACGACATCATTGAGCAGGAACATGGTTACAATGTCAAGGATGAGACGGATGGTGGCCGGCGTTTCTTCGTTCGCCCTGCTTTTATCACCCGCGATGTGCAAAAAGCAGTGGAGTTTGGCGACATCCTGATGGTGACCACCACGACGAGCCAGCACGAGCATGTGGCCCGCCTGATTGCCCCCTATGTTCGTGATGGACAGCTGATTGTGTTGGTCCCCGGCTATATGGGCAGCCTGATTTTCAAGCGTTTTATCCAACGCGATGTGATTTATAGCGAGTGGGAAACCACCGCATACAACGGCCGAATTGTGGATTCCATGTACGTGCATATCACATTCTACAATCCGCGGAATGCGGTGTCGGCGCTGCCCGTTGCTGCGCTGCCGCAGGTGGTGGAAACGCTGTCCCGCTGTTTCCCCAACACTCGTTACACCCGCAAGCACATCCTTGAGTCGGCGCTGCACAACCCCAACATGATTGTACACCCCATCGGCATCATCTTCTCCGCCTCTCGCATTGAGCACAGCGGCGGCGAGTTCTGGATGTACCGCGAGGCCTTCACCCCCTCCATTATCAATGTCATTCAAGCCTTCGACAAACAGAAAAATCTTATTCTGAATGCTTTTGGCTGCGACTCGCTCGACTATTTCGAGGCCGCCAAGTGGCGCAACGAAGAAGATCTTTCTAAAGATGCCATGGAGGTGTTCCGCTCGTTCGCCAACTCCTCCAACAAAGGCCCTTCCTCCATCAACCACCGCTACTTCCATGAGGATATTCCTATGGGATTGGGACTCTTCATCTCCATCGGTCAAATTGTTGGGGTGGATACCTCTGTGCAAGAGTCCATTACCGCTCTTGCCTCTGCATTGATCAACAAGGATTTGCGACAGAATGCACGTTCTATCCAGTATCTTTTACAAAAAAATGAGGTAACTTTTGACGATATTCAGCGTGCCATTATTGAATAGAAATGCCTGAGAATCTGAAGGAAAAGACAATCGCAGGAATGCTGTGGAGCAGTGTCGGACGGCTCGGCACCATGCTCATCAACTTCCTGTCCAATCTGGTGTTGGCGCGCCTGTTGATGCCCGATGACTTCGGATGTATCGCCATGCTCTATGTCTTTATCGCCGTCTCTGCCATCTTTGTGAATGGTGGACTGGGATCAGCGCTCATCCAGCGCAAGAATCCCACCCACCTCGACTATACCACTGTCTTCTACTGGAATCTCGCCGTCTCGCTGATCTTCTATCTGCTGCTTTTCTTTACTGCGCCAGCCATCGCACGCTTCTATGCCATGCCGCAACTGTCGGCGGTGTTGCGGGTACAGAGCCTCACATTGTTGATTCAGGCCTTCGCCATCGTACAGGCCACGCAGTTACAGAAGCAGTTGAGATTCAGGGAGTTGTCGATACGAAACCTGATCGCCGCCATCATCGGCACCGTTATTGGTATCGCTATGGCTTTCTGGGGCTACGGAGTGTGGAGCTTGGTGGCCTCGTCGCTGTGCAGTGCGGTGGCCAGCGTGCTGCTGCTCTGGCGGATGAGCTCGTGGCGCCCCACCTGGGAGTTCAGCTGGAAAAGCTTGGGCTCGCTGTTCAGCTTCGGCGGACTGATGTTGCTCTCTTCGTTAGTGGAGACAATTTATGTGAATATTCAACGTCTGATCATTGGAAAGATGTTTACAGCCAGTGATTTGGGATACTACAATCAGGCGAAAAAACTGGAGGAAGTGCCTACAACTACCCTCTCCACTATCGTCAACGAGGTGTCGTTTCCAGTCTTTTCCAAATTGCAGGATGATCGGCAGCAGCTGCATCGCGCCTTGCGCAAAAACATCAAGGCGGTTACCTACCTGAATTTTCCTCTGATGATGCTCCTTATTGTCATCGCACATCCTATCATTACACTTCTCTATTCCTCGAAATGGGAGTCCTCAGTCCCATATTTCCAAATTTTGTGCCTGTATGGCTTTTTATATACTCTTAATACATTGAATACCAATATTATAAAATCACTTGGAAAGGGCGCCCTGTTTTTCTTCTTGCAACTTTCAAAGAGGCTGATAGGTATTGGAATGATTGTGGTGGGAGTGAAATGGTGGGGAATCATGGGTATGATGTGGTCAATTGCTATTTTTGGCCTCGTGTGTTATATCATCAACACGATAGCGGTGGGAAAATTGGTGCGGTATGGCTTGTTCCGTCAGTTTATGGACTGGCTTCCGTGTTTGTTGGTCACCGCTGTGTCAGTCGTAGTCGCATGGCTCTGTGGCCACTTTTGGCATCTCCATGAATATGGGATGATGCTGATCCAAATCTGTCTTTTTTCCATCACATACCTGTCGGTATCCTATATGTTTAAGTTGGAGGCATTTAATATTTACCTTGAAATAGTCAAATCCAAGTGGAATCGCTTCAGAAACCGTTCAAATCAATAATACTATGCTCATCGAATTGCTTAAATCTCGTTACATTAGTGTTCGCTATAAGGACGATATCCAGAATATCAAGTCGAAGATGGCACAATGTGAGTTGACGCCACTTTCAAAGGGACAGAAAAACGACATTCAACAATTTTACCGGAGGATGTTGGGTCAGGAAGTCCCTACCTATTGGCATGAGTATTTTTATTCACGAAATGGTAATTTTTCAGTCAAGTATATTCCTACCTGTGTATATCACCAGCAGATAATTTACAAACTCAATCAGTTTGGTGTTCGTCATGCATACGTGGATAAGGGGCTTTATGACATCTATTTCCCAGATGTGAACCGCCCACAAACGGTTGTGAAGAACATGAACGGCTATTATTATGCTGGCACGAAGCCTGTCTCGCGTGAGGAAGCATTAGAGATTTGCCGCAATTTGCCGGCAGCTGTTTCCAAACCTTCTACAGAGGGTATGTGGGGGAAGGGAGTTAAGGTGTTCTCTACTTGTGATGGAAGGTTGGAAGAGGATGGGAGAACTGTGGCTGAACTTTTCAACGACTATGGGAAGAATTTTATTATCCAAGAAAGAATTGAGCAGCATGAGGTGATGTCGAAATTAAATCCCACTTCGCTCAACACTTTACGGGTGCTTTCCTACAGAGATGAACATGGGGTGCATATTCTGTATATGGTGGTGCGTATCGGTCGTGCGGGGAAAAGTGTGGACAATGAAACCGCCGGTGGCATCAATGCGGACATCGATATGGCCACGGGAACAATTTTGGACTGCGCTTACGGAACACCTGCCGAAAAAAGGATCGAGACTACCGATTGTGGAACGACGCTCAAGGGATTTGCCATCCCGGCATTCAATGAGGTGGTGACATTGGTCAAGGCACTGCACTTACGCTTGCCCTATTTCAACCTCATTGGCTGGGATTTTGGAATCGATAAGTCTGGTGCCCCTGTCCTGATTGAATGGAATCGGGCTCCGGATCTCAGCCAAACTGCCCATGGCCCTGCTTTTGGCGACATGACGGAAGAGATTTTATTAAGTCTGAAAAATAAAACCAATACAATACTTAATAATTTGTAAATCATATATTTAAATATTATGAGGATCAAACGGAAGTTGGATTTTTATGTGAATTGGTTGAAATGGGGAATGGCGTACCCCGCCCCTTCTTTGCGTAAAAAGATTCAGATTATGCGCGATTATCTGCGCCTATATCACCAAAAGGGAATCACAACAGATGAGTATTATGAATTTTCTTTTGAAACACAAACTGAAGAATTCCGGCATGATTTTTTGGGATTGAATGAAGAACGCTATTATTTGGATTATTTGAATCCGAAGAAATTCTATATTTTGGCGAGAAATAAATTTTTGGCCCATGAGATATTGAAAAATAGAGAGATACGGAAATCCGAACTCTATTGTTTTTATGAGCCGGAAGGACGTGTGAATGGGGAGGTGATTGCTTCAACGGTAGCTGGAGTCTGTCGTATATTACAGCAAAAAAATGTGCAAAAATGCGTCGTTAAGGCAGCGGAAAACTCGCATGGAGATAATGTGGTTGTGATAAATAGTATTGATTATCAGAATGATGATGCCACCCTGCATCTCTTTAACGGTGAACAATTGCAGCTGTCGGATATGCTAAAAGACTCCCCGATTCTGTTTGAACAAGTGTTGGTGCAAACCGAGCAGATGGCATCGCTCAACGCTTCGTCAGTCAACACGGTTCGCTTCATGACCGCCCTTTATCCTGATGGCGATGTGCGAATTGTGGCTACTTTTATCAAGATCGGCCGTCAGGGCAGGTGCGTGGATAATGCAGGGGCGGGTGGTAATGTGGATGCCTGCATCGATACGGCTACAGGTACGTTGCAGTATGCTATCCAATATGATGGGCTACGCAATTTTCATGATATTGATACCCACCCTGATAGTGGTACTTCACTCAACGGTGTAAAGATTGAGCATTGGGAAAAAATAGTGGAAGAAGTGAAGGGGTTTCAAAGACGTTTTCCCTACATTAAAGCGGCTGGTTGGGATATCGCCATCACCGATGTGGGTCCGGTCGTGGTGGAAGTCAATGACTTGTGGGACCGTACTGGCCAATGTTTTATCCGCCGTGGCTGGCGCCCTGAAATCCGCAGCTGCTTTTTGGCTTGGCAGAAAGCTGGGAAAAAATACTATATGGGAAGGTATAATAATGAGTTGCCGACAAAGATGCTTGAAACAATTGCAGAGAAGGAATCCCGTTAAAATCGATCCTGCTCAGCCTGCGTCATAAACCCAATACTGTTTTGAATAATTTATGATGAATCCAATTGCAAAATCCGATATGAAAAACACCATCGCCAAGGTGGCAATCTGTGTTGCGCTTGCCCTCGTGGCGGCTTCGTTCCTGCCGTGGACCTACCTCAAGCCTTCCTACTATATCTTCCGCTACGTCATTATCGCCCTGATGGGCCTTTCTACCGCACTCACCTTTTCCTTCAAAAGAACCTTTTCCCGTCCTTTTATGAAGATTTTCATCAGTGTGATAGCGGTGGCGGCGGTGGAATTTATTCTTTTCAAAATTTTCAAGAAGACTTTTCATCTGGAAGACCTTACCCAGCTGATGATTGCTTTTCTTTGTATCTGTCTGGGAATGAATATGAAAGATGATCTGAAGTTCTGGCGGAATGTCGCCTATTACTATACGGTGGCATTGGTGGCGATGGGACTGATCAACTGCTATTTTTATGCCAAAGGATTCTATGTACCTGAGTATTACCTCTTTAATAGAGGAAAAAATCAGGTGGGAATGCTGATGGCCACGGGCGCCGCTGCGCTCTTCTTCTTCGGTATGAAGGATAAGGAGTGGCGGGTGCATTTCTGGTTGGTGTTTTTCCTTGCCGTGCTGGTGCTGCTACTGATTCGGGCGCGCACCGCCACCTTCTCGCTGTTAGCCTGCATGCTGATGGTCATCGTAAAAGATGGCAACTGGAAATGGAAATGGTCGCCCATGACCTTTTTCTCTATCGCTGCCGCTGTCTGGATTGGCTACATCCTCTATACGGGCTTCATCGGCGATGAACTGCACACCTTCTTTAGCGGAGGTAAGAACCTCAACCATACCCTTGCCGATAATCTTAGTTCAAACCGCTTGGAACGCGATTTGGAAGGAATGCGGGAGTTTTCTCGGAACCCTGTATCAGGCGAATTGTCACAGTCTTCAGGTATAAAATTAATTCATAATTATTTTATTCTCAGAGGATTGCGGTATGGAATTTGGGCGATACCTTTCCTGCTGTTCTACCTCTATTTCGGCATCCGTGTGCTGTGGGGCTGTTTCCGTTCGTGGCGCACCGATGTTACGCAGGTGGGTTTCGTGGTGTGCACGCTGCCCTTCCTCGCCAGCTTCTTCGAACCCTCGTTCCCATACGGACCGGGCGAAGTACAACTGCTTGTCTTTCTGTTGTTTGGATTTTCTATGCGCACTTTGTCTGAACAGCAATGCGCAAAGCTGGAGCAAAAGCCGCAGGAACCTCAAATCTGGTACCGAGAACTGCATGACCTCTGGCTCAACCGACGTCATCTTTCCAAAAAAATCTCTTCTAAATAATTGTATATAAGATGAATTTGCGCTCTACACCCAACCTCTGGTTCCGCTACCTGCTGACATGGATTTCGCCTCGTCTCAATATCCGTTTTTTCTTTAAAAGATGTCACGGGAAATATCCCGACTTGAAGAATCCCAAGACGTTGGATGAGAAAATCCAGTGGATGAAACTGCATTATTATAAGGATAATGCGCTGGTGTGCCAGTGTGCCGACAAGTACCGGGTGCGCGAGTATGTGAAGGAATGTGGGCTGGAGCATATCCTTAACGAACTGTATGCCACTTACCATTCTGCCGCTGAGATTCCGTGGGAGGAACTTCCCGACCAGTTCGTGCTGAAATGGAACTTCGGCTGCGGCGGCAATGTGATTTGCACCGACAAGTCGCAACTCGACTGCGACAAGGCCGTACGCGAGCTGAACTACTTCCAGAAGATCAAGGCGCACCTCCTCGCTGCCGAGCCGCAGTATAAGATGGAGAAGGTGCTGCTGTGCGAGAAGTTGATTGAGACAGCCGACGGCAGTGCGCCGGTGGACTACAAGTTCTACTGTTTCAATGGGGTGGCGAAATATGTGCTCTGCTGTGTGGGCCGCGGCGAGCACGAAAAGCCCGCCTTCTACTTCTTCGACCGCAGCTGGAAACTGCAACGGCTCAACCGCAGTTCACTTCACCTGCCCGACGATTTCTCGGTGCCCAAACCCGACGGCATCGACCAGCTGTTCGACTATGCTGAAACGCTCTCGAAACCCTTCCCGTTCGTGCGCGCCGACTTCTACCTGGAAAACGGCAAGGCCTACTTCGGCGAGCTGACCTTCACCCCTGGCGGCGGCTTCGACTCGGGACGTCTGCCCGAAAGTGATCTGTTGTTTGGAAGTATGGTTGATTTAGATAATATTGATAATCAATAATATAAAAAGATGAAGGTGCTTCACCTCTCCAACGATTTTGCGGGTAGTACCGTTCACGCTGAACTCTACCAGCGTCTTGATGCGGAGGGGGTGTCTCAAATCATCTATTGTCCGGTGCGCCACCCCAATCTGATGGGACGAAATGCCTTCGAGGGCGAGAATACCGAGATTATCTATTCTCCCATCCTCAAAAAAATCCACAGACTTCTTTTCCATTTGAAAATCAGTACTTTGGTGAAAGATGTGGAAAAGAAGATGGACTTGTCAAAGGTGGAGTTGGTGCATGCCACTACGCTGTTTAGCGACGGGGCGGTGGCCTTGCAGCTGAAAAAGAAGTATGGCATCCCTTACGTGGTGGCCGTGCGCAACACCGACATCAATGTGTTTATGCGCTACATGCCGCACCTGTGGAATGTTCACCGTCAGGTGATTCGCGAGGCCGAGAAGGTCATCTTCATCTCCCCGAATTTGCAACGGAGAGTCACCCGCCACTGGACATTGAAGGGGCTGACGGAACTCTTGGATCAGAAGGGAGTGGTCATCGCTAACGGGTTGAATGACTATTGGTTGGAGAACCGTTGCATCACCCCGGCTCGCCAGTCGCATTCGGTATGCTATGTGGGGAAGTTCGACAGCAACAAAAATGTGCTGCGCCTGATGGATGTGGTGTTGCGTCTCCGTGCCGACATCCCCGACCTTACGTTGCATTTGGTAGGCGGCGGTGGAGAAAACGAACAGCGTGTCATTCAGTTGGTACACCAATTTCCTGACTGCCTTATCTGTCATGGCCCGATTTATGATAAACCGCTGTTACAGAGTATTTACCAGCAGTGCAGTGTCTTCGCTATGCCATCTAAAAAGGAGACTTTCGGGCTGGTGTATCTCGAGGCTTTGTCGCAGGGCTTGCGGGTGCTGTACACCCATGGCGAGGGTATCGACGGATTGTTTGAAAAACGGGTAGGGGAGGCCGTCAACCCCTATTCGGAGAAAGAAATCGAGGCAGCATTGTCGCGCCTGCTACGGCAGCCCGATGCTTACAACACGCTGTATGCCAACGATTTCGAGCCTTTCCGTTGGGAAAGTATCGCGCATCGTTATTCTGAAATCTATCACCATATAATATATAAGGTAAATGATTAGCGTTATCGTTCCCATCTATAATGAGGAGAAATATATTGACAAGTGTGTTCAATCTATTGTGAATCAGGATTATCCGAAAGATGATTTGGAGGTTCTGTTTGTGGATGGGATGAGTACGGATGCCACGCGCAGCAAGTTGGCGGTGTGGGCGCAGCAGTATCCGTGGCTGCGGGTGATTGACAACCCGCAACGTATCGTGCCGCCCGCCATGAATATTGGTATCCGTGCCGCCAAAGGCGATATCATCATCCGGCTCGATGCACACGCCTCTTTTCCCACCTGCTATTTCTCGGAGTTGGTGCGCTACCTCAACGAGCTGCAGGCCGACAATGTGGGCGGTGTGTGCCGCACCTTGCCGATCGATGACACCCCGCTATGCCGGAGCATCGCCGCCGTGCTCAGCTCACCCTTCGGCATGGGCAACTCCTACTTCCGTATCGGCTCCGACCAGATTCGCAAGGTCGATACCGTGCCGTTCGGCTGCTTCCGCCGCTCGTTGTTCGACAAAATCGGCTATTTCGATGAACAACTGGTTCGCAATCAGGATGATGAGTTCAACGGGCGCATCATCAAGAATGGCGGCACCATCTACCTGCTGCCGCATCTGGTCATCGACTATTATGCCCGCGACAGTGTGCGCAAAGTATGGAGTATGTTCTATCAGTATGGATTGTTTAAGCCATTAGTAAACAAAAAGTTAGGAAGTCCTGCCACGATACGACAGTTCTTCCCGTTAGCCTTTGTGCTGGGGCTGGCCATTGGTTTTCTCCTTACCCCCCTCAGCATCTGGATTTTCTGGTTTTACTGGCTCATCGTGTTCATCTATTGGGGATTGGCGTTTGCACTCGGCATCAAGACGGCACGGCGCGAGCAGTGTCCGCCGATGTCCTTCATCATGCCCTACCTGTTTTTTGTGGTGCATTGCGCCTATGGCATCGGTTACCTTCACGGCATCATCAACCTGCTGTTTCACAAGGATTTTACGGTAACCAGCCGGCGGTAGGTTCCGTTTATAATTTCGTTTAAAACAATCGTAGAGACGCGGTGCACCACGTCTCTACATTATATTAATTGTAAATTGTTAATTGATTACATCCCTGCCAATTTTCCCCGCAAGGTATTCAACAATTCGTCCACGCTGACGCGGTACTGCTCCATGGTGTCGCGTTCGCGGATGGTGACGGTGTTGTCCTCCAAGGTCTGGTTATCGACGGTGATGCAGAACGGCGTGCCGATGGCGTCTTGGCGGCGGTAGCGGCGGCCGATAGCGTCTTTCTCGTCGTACTGGCAGAGGTATTCGCGTTTGAGGATGTCCATGATTTCGCGGGCCTTCTCCGGCATGCCGTCTTTCTTCACCAGCGGCAGAACTGCCGCCTTGATGGGGGCGAGCATGGCGGGCAGGCGCAGCACCACACGCACGGAGCCGTCTTCCATCTTCTCTTCGTGGTAGGCATGGCTGAAAACAGCGAGGAACATACGGTCCACACCGATGGAAGTCTCCACTACGTAAGGCACGTAGCTCTCGTTGGTTTCGGGGTCGAAGTAGCGCAGCTTCTTGCCGGAGAACTCCTCGTGGCGGCTGAGGTCGTAGTTGGTGCGCGAGTGGATACCCTCCAGCTCTTTGAAACCGAAGGGGAACTTGAACTCGATGTCGGTGGCGGCGTTGGCGTAGTGCGCTAACTTCTCGTGGTCGTGGAAACGGTAGTTCTCCGCCGGGATGCCCAACGACTGGTGCCATTTGATGCGTTCCGCCTTCCAATATTCAAACCATTTCAGCTCCTCGCCAGGACGCACGAAAAACTGCATCTCCATCTGCTCGAACTCGCGCATGCGGAAGATGAACTGGCGGGCTACAATCTCGTTGCGGAAAGCCTTGCCGATTTGGGCGATGCCGAACGGCAGCTTCATGCGGCCGGTCTTCTGCACATTCAGGAAGTTGACGAAGATGCCCTGCGCGGTCTCCGGACGCAGGTAGATGGTGTCGGCGCCGTCGGCTACCGAACCCATCTGGGTGCTGAACATCAGGTTGAACTGGCGTACGTCGGTCCAGTTGCGAGTTCCCGAGATGGGACAGGCGATTTCGAGGTCAAGAATCAACTGCTTCAGACCAACGAGGTCGTTGTTCTGCATCAGCTCCGCATACTTGGCGGTGATTTCGTCAATCTTTTTCTGGTTCTCCACCACGCGGGGGTTGGTCTGGCGGAATAGTGTCTCGTCGAAATTCTCAAAACGCTTCTTCGCCTTCTCTACCTCTTTATTAATCTTATCCTCAATCTTTTGGATATGGTCTTCGATGAGCACATCGGCGCGGTAGCGTTTTTTCGAATCTTTATTGTCAATCAGCGGGTCGTTGAAAGCGTCCACGTGGCCGGAGGCCTTCCAGATGGTGGGGTGCATGAAGATGGCGCTGTCGATACCCACAATGTTTTCGTGGTACTGCACCATCGCTTTCCACCAGTACTGTTTGATGTTGTTTTTCAGTTCTACGCCGTACTGGCCGTAGTCGTAAACGGCGCTCAGACCGTCGTAAATCTCGCTGGAGGGGAAAATATAGCCGTACTCCTTCGCATGGGAGATGATGGATTTGAAAAGATCTTCGTTGTTTGCCATAATAGTGTTTTTCTTTTTCGATTTTGAGCGGCAAAGATACAAAAATCTTGTATTTTTGCAGCCCGAAAATTGATAAAAATATTGTTATGGCTAAAAAGAAGTCTGCACCATCGGAAAAGAAGAGAGGCTTTTTTTTCAAGTTCTTCAAAATCATGGGCATCACGCTGCTGGTGCTCTTCCTGCTGAGTATTCTCACCACTGTACTTTACCGCTGGGTGAACCCGCCCGTCACCCCGTTGATGGTGATTCGGAAGGTGCAATATGGCTATTCTATTGAGAAAGAGTGGCGCGACCTCGACCAGATCTCCAAGAATATGGTGCAATGCGCTGTCGCCTCCGAAGACAACCGCTTCCTCGGTCATAAAGGTTTCGACATGGCCGCCATCGACCGTGCGATTGAAGAACGCGAGAAGGGCATCCGCAAACGTGGGGCCAGCACCATCTCGCAACAAACTGCCAAGAATGTGTTTCTATGGCCCAAGTCGTCGTGGGTGCGCAAAGGCTGTGAGGTCTATTTTACTTTCCTCATTGAACATATCTGGGGGAAAGAGCGCATCATGGAGGTCTATCTGAATGTGATTGAGATGGGCCCCGGCATCTATGGCGCGGAGGCTGCCGCTCAGCACTATTTTCACACTACCGCCGATAGGCTCACCCTGCGGCAGGCAGCCCTCATCACGGCCTGCTACCCCTCGCCGCTGCACCGCAACCCCGCCCGCCCCACGCCTTATCTCAACAAACGCGCCGCCCAGATCATGGCACTCAGCGGCAAGGTCGGTCGCATCCGCTTCGACGACAACACCATCGCCGCCGCCCGCGAACGCTACCTCCTAAAAGAGGAGAAACGGAAAGCCCGCAAACAGAAAGCCAAACGCTAATATATAGCAAATTCCAATTTCCATCCAAAAAAATCTGCCTCTGAGTATGGAGACTGAATGATTTTTTTATATATTTGCACCCTCATTTTGAGAATCCTATTTAGAAATCAATATTTTTATAAACATTTAAAAAACAATTGAATATGAAAAAAGGTTTGCTCCTTGCGGCAATTGCAGTTGTCGCTCTGTGCTTCCCGATGAAGGCACAGGACAAAGAAACAAAGGAAGATGAGGGTTACAAATTCACCATCAAGAAAGAGATCCCCATCACTTCCGTTAAAGACCAGAACCGTGCAGGTACCTGCTGGTGCTATTCCGGCCTCGGCTTCATCGAAGCTGAATTACTTCGTATGGGTAAAGGCGAGTACGACTTCTCTGAAATGTACATCGTTTATAATACTTACATCGACCGCGCTAAGGCCGCTGTCCGTACCCACGGCGACGTCTCCTTCTCACAGGGCGGTTCTTTCTACGATGTGATTTACGGCATGAAGACCTTCGGTCTCGTACCCGATGTTGAGATGCCCGCTGGTGCCGCTTACGGCGACACGCTCTCCGACCACACCGAGCTCTCCGCCGTTTCCGATGCAGTGGTGAAAGCCATCGCTACCGGCGACCACGAGAAACTGCAGAGAGGCCCCAACGGTCCTCTGTGGGAACAGGCCATCCGCGCCATCCACACCGCTTACCTCGGCGAGTGCCCCACCGAGTTCACCTACAATGGTAAGAAATACACCCCGAAATCCTTCTACGAGTCTCTCGGCCTCAACGCCGACGACTATGTCTCCATCACCTCTTACACCCATCATCCTTTCTACGAGAAATTCGTGCTCGAAATTCAGGATAACTGGCGTTGGAGCCAGTGCTACAACCTGCCGCTCGATGAGTTCATGCAGGTGTTCGACTACGCTATCGAAAACGGTTACACCATCGCTTGGGGTTCCGACGTCAGCGAACAGGGCTTCCGTATCGGTTCAAGAAAAGGTTTCTGCGTGCTTCCCGAGACCAATGCTTCTGCTATGGTCGGTAGCGACATGGCCCACTGGACGGGCATGAGCGCCAAAGACATTCAGAATGAGGCTGCTAAGCACCCCACCCCGCAGCGTTGGGTGACCCAGGAGGAACGCCAAGAGGCTTTTGACAACTGGGAAACCACCGACGACCACGGTATGCTCATTTACGGTACCGCCGTTGACCAGGATGGCAATGAATATTATATGGTAAAGAACAGCTGGGGCGACTACAACCCGTATCACGGTATGTTCTATGCCAGCAAGGCTTTCGTGCGTTACAAAACCATGAACATCGTGGTTCACAAAGACGCTCTTCCGAAAGATATCAAGAAAAAACTCGGTATCAAATAATCTGAGTGAGAAGATAAAAGAAAAGGGGTGGTTTTCATCACCCCTTTTTTATTGGAAAAAAATATGGTGAAAATATTTTCTGTGTTAATTTTCATATTACAAAAATTTCTATTTTTGCCCCGTAATTTTAACCGTATGAAAAAAATCATCTTTATCCTTTTCTGGTCGCTGCTTTTTATGCCGATGACCTACGCCGCTTATTTTGAGAATGTTCCGCAGACAAGGGTGCAACCCAATGGCGACACGCTCCACTGCTTCGCTACGGGCGACGAGTATTTCCATCGTCTGCACGATGCGGACGGCTACACCATTGTGCTGGATCCGGCCACGGGATACTATGTTTATGCCGACAAGGTGAGCGACGAGCTGGTCCCCACCACCTATGTCGCAGGGCGCACCAACCCTGCCGAGGTGGGACTGACTCCTGGCTTGAGCATCTCCGCCCAGCAGTGGTACGCCCGCCGCGCCCGCTGGAACGAGCCTTCCCGCGAACGCGCCACCACCCGCGATGGGGAATATAACCACGGCCACATCAACAATGTCGTCATCTTCATCCGCTTTGCCGATGATGACGACTTCACCAACTCATTCTATGATGTGAACCGCATGTTCAACGACTCAACAGTGGGCTACTCCTCCATGAACAATTACTTCAAGGCGGCCACCTATAACCAGTTGACCATCACCTCCAGCTTTTATCCTGTGCCAGAAGGGAATACCATCCTGTCGTACCAAGACATCTACGACCGCAGCTATTTCGAACCCTACAGCAGCGCAAACCCTAACGGGTATGGCGATGGCGAACAAGCCGACCGTGAACACCAACTGCTGGCACGTGCCGTGGAGGCGGTGGCCGACCAGATCCCTGAAGATCTTGACATTGACTATGATGATGACGGATACGTGGATAATGTTGTTTTTGTGGTGCGGGGTAATGTGGGCAATTGGAACGACCTCTTGTGGCCGCACCGCTGGGCCTTGTATGCAGCGAGCGCTTATATCCATGAGAAAAGGGTGTGGGATTTTAACTTGCAATTGGCCGATGCCTCCTCCTACTTCAACACATCCGTACTCTGCCATGAAATGAACCACACGCTTGGTGCCCCCGACCTGTACCATTATTATGAGGGCACTGAGTTGACCGCAGTCCATACATGGGACTTGATGCACCAGAATACGAATCCGCCGCAGCACATGGGTGCCTATATGAAATATCGGTATGGTAACTGGATTGATGATATTCCTGAAATCACGGAATGCGGAACCTACACCTTGCACTCGCTCGGCTCTTCCGCCACCAACAACTGCTACAAGATAGCCTCACCCAATGAAAATGAGTTTTTTGTCTTGGAATATCGCAACCTTACCGATCCTTTCGAAGGTACACTGCCCAGTTCCGGACTGTTGGTCTATCGTATCAATACTGACTTCTATGGCAATGCCAGTTATAATGGGGTGGATGTGTTTGACGAGGTGTATATCTTCCGTCCCGGCGGTACCACGACAGAAAATGGTAATATCTACCAAGCTGCCCTCGGCGCCGACTTGGGCCGTACCGAGATGAACACCAGCACCAACCCCTATCCGTTCCTGACAGATGGAACTATAGTAGGGGCGAGTGTTTTCTCCATTCAAGATGTTTCCGCCACCGGCGACGAAACCATCACCTTTACCTTCTGTCCTCTGTCTATATCGGTGATAACCAGTGATGTATCTAATATTACCACCACCTCGGCCACCTGTGGCGGTACCGTGGAGGTGGACGACGGTGTAGAAGTGCTGTCACGTGGCGTGTGCTGGAGCACCTCTCCCAATCCGAGCATCGCCGACAACTTCACTGTTGATGGCAATGGTGTCGGCAGTTTCTCCAGCACCCTCACCGGACTTGCGCCAGCCACCATGTACTATGTTCGTGCTTACGCCACCTACGACGGCGGTACGGCATACGGTGCGGAGACGGATTTCGCTACCGAGTGTGAGGTTATTGTGGTTACCGAAGACACCCCCTACCACGAAGGTTTCGAGTACTTCGGCATCTGCTGGGATGTGGAGCAGGTGGCCGGTAGCGCAGGCTGGCAGCTGGACACAGAAGGAAATGCCATAGAGGGAAGTGTTTGTGCAAGAGCTCCTTATACACCGGGTGCTCAGAGTGTTCTCATCTCTCCTGTGTTGGATCTGTCTCAGATGGCAACCCCGAAACTTACATTCCAGCACTTGCAAGCCGCTTGGAACGATTTGGTGGATGCATTGGCTGTCTATTACCGCACGGCTGACAATACGCCGTGGCAAATGCTTGCCGAATACACCGAGGCGTATAGTTCCTATACGACTGAAATCATCCCGCTGCCGGAGCCTTCTGCCACCTACCAGTTGGCCTTCCTCGCAACCGGCAACGATGGATGGTATGTCTTCTTGGATGACATCAATATCATACCGGGTTGCGAATTAGCTGGTGCGTCGATCATCGGCGATACTGAGTTCTGCGAGGGCGGCTCCACCACGCTGACCGCCCAGGGTGGACAAGACTACCTCTGGAATACGGGTTCCACCGAAGCCTCTATTCTTGTCACCGAGGCAGGAACTTATGAAGTGATGGCTTCCGATGAGCATGGATGTACCCAAACCGTTGAAACAGTGGTGGTAATGTGGAATGCCGCCTCCAGCGAATTTACGATTGTCACCGATGAACCGAGCTACACGTGGAACGGGGAAAGTTACGTCATTTCTGGCGATTATTCACAAACCTTGACCACCGTCCACGGCTGCGACTCCATCGTCACCCTGCACCTCACCATCACCGCCGGGGTGGGCGAGTGGAACGGCAGCACTTTCAACATCTATCCTAACCCCACCACCTCCATCCTCAATGTGGAATGGTCGATGGGAAATGTGAATGCGGATGCCGCGGAGATACAACTGCTGGATGTTTATGGCAGGTTGTTAGATGTCGTAAAGGCGAACTGTGGTACCACGCAAATTGACCTGTCGGCATACGCCAAAGGCGTCTATTTTGTCCAGCTGGTCGCCGACGGCCAAGTGGTGGGCGTGCGGAAGGTGGTTCGTCAATAAAGTTTGATTTTGAAGATATGAAAAAGGGACTTCCAACGAAGTCCCTTTTGTTATGTTATTCAAATAATGATTCGATGACATCGGCGTGCTTTTGGGTGATGAAACGCCGTTTGAGTTTGAGGGTAGGCGTGAGTTCGCCGGTGCTAACGCCCCACTCGTAATCCATGAGGGCGAACTTCATCACACGCTCAGTCTCGCCGAGGGTGGCATTCTTCTGGTCGGCCACCTTCTTGTATTTCTTCAGCACCATAGGATGCTTGATCATCTCCTCGTTGGTGGTGTAAGGAATCTCTTTTTTGGCGCACCACGAACGCAAGTCGGCGAAGTTGGGCACGATGAGGGCGGCGGCGAATTTCTTATTCTCTCCCACCACCATGATATTGTCAATCAGCGAGTCTTCAGCGAAAACGCTCTCCACATGGGTGGGAACGATATACTTGCCGAAGGCGGTCTTGAACATCTCTTTCTTACGACCTGTGATACGAAGTTGTCCTTCGGGTTCGAAGGCCCCCATGTCGCCGGTGTGGAACCACCCTTCCTCGTCGATGGCCTCTTTGGTCTGCTCCTCGGCGTTAAGGTAGCCTTTGGTGAGGCACGCGCCGCGGGTGAGAATTTCGCCATCTTCGGCAATCTTCACCTCCACACCCGGCAGCGGCTGTCCTACGGTGCCGAACTTCATGCCGTCCTTGAAGAAACTGCTCACGGCAATGACCGGTGAGGTCTCGGTAAGGCCATAGCCTTCCAACACAGGCATTCCGGCAGCCCAGAAGATGCGGCAGAGACGGGGCTGTATGGCTGCGCCACCCGACACGATAACGTCGATTTTCCCGCCCATTGCATCTTTGAACTTGTTCAGTACCAACATTCTGGCGGTCTGCAGCGAGCGGTTGTACTTGCCAGATCGTCCCTCCAACTCGTAGCGGCTGGCCACCTCGTCGGCCCAGAAGAAGATCTTTTTCTGTCGTTTGGGCAGCTTGCGGCCAGTTGCGACGAAACGGTCATAGAATTTCTCCAACAGTCGCGGTACCGTAGTGAAAATCGTCGGCTTCACATCTTGCAGGTCGGAGGCAATGGTGCCGATGCTTTCCGCATAATAGATGGGGATGCCGAGGTAATGCCAGGCGTAAATCATCATACGCTCGTAGATGTGGCAGAGCGGCAGGTAACTCAGCACGCGGGTCTGCGCATGGGTGGGCACGATGGGCAGAATGGCCTTGAAGTTGCTGATGATGTTGCGATGCGACAGCTGCACCCCCTTCATCGTGCCGGTGGTACCGGAGGTGTAGATGATGGTGGCGATATCATCGGGAGTGATACGATCGCGTATCTCGTTGAGGTACTGTACACTCGGATTAGCAACCCCTAACTCTATCACCTCGTTGAGGTGGCGGTAGCCGCGCAGGTTGCGGAAGGTATAAACATTGTCCTTCAGCTGGGGAATCTCCGAAAGAAGGTTCTCGATTTTGCGGAGGATGTCCCATCCGGATACAAAAACCATCTTCACATCAGCATGGTGAAGAATATACTTGTAGTCATTCTCGCTGATGGTGGGGTAGATGGGCACATGGATGGCTCCTAACTGCATGATAGCCATGTCGAGGAAATTCCACTCGGGCCGTCCCGCGCTGATGGAGGCAATCTTGTCGCCCTTCTTAATGCCTAACTGCATCAGTCCGTAACTGATGTTATTGACAATGTTGACGTACTGTTTCGTACTATAATGTTTCCATACTCCGTTCTCTTTACCACATAAAGCATCTTCCCTTGAAAAATGCGTGGCATAATGAGGGAGCAGGTCAAAAAGTCGGGTTACTTCCATAGTAAATGGAAACTATTTGACAATCAGTTTTTTGGTGGAAATGGCTTGGCCGTTGACCTCGATGGAATAGAAGTAAATTCCAGCGACGAGGTTGGAGAGGTCGATGTTGGTTTTGCCAGAAGCGTTGTTGATGGGTTGTGTATAAACGCGGTTGCCAACGAGGCTGGTAATCACAATCTGTGCGTTATTGCCGATGGTGCGGCCTGCAAGGTCATACTGGATGGTGACGTTGGAGGTGGCAGGATTCGGGTAGGCGTTGAACAACTTGGCGGTGACAGGCTGCTCTTGAATTCCAACTTCACCTGAAATGTAGTTCACCACAACTTCTCGGGCGGGCTCGTTAAGACGCTGGTCAGCAAAACGGAAAATAACGGTGGTGATACCAACACTTCCCATCGGATTATAGACGAGGTGAAATTGTCCATCGGTGGAAGCCTCCCCGGCGGCAAGGTCAAGAGTGGCAGGTGAAACAGTAACGGATGGGTCGTAGCAACTTCCTAAGCAGAAGGTGTTGAATGACCCAGGAACCTCTGAAATCAATTCCTTAGACACGGTAATAAAAAGTGAATCGTTAGTGTTATTCTTGACACTCAACCAAATGGTATTGTCATCATCGAGATTTTCAATGTTGAGGTTCAGGGTATCAGACACCTCTTCATTATTGTAAAAAAGCTGGATGCTTTGGGAGAAAGCAGTCATCGAAAATACTGCTAACAGAAGAGATAGAGCTATCTTTTTCATAGTTATAAGTTTTATTATTTCACGATGCAAAATTACATGATTTTTTCAAATCAAACATGATGATAGACAATAAAAATTTTTAAAGGTTCAAAATTTTATTATTTCCGAAATTCGTGTAAATTTGCAACCGCTAATTTTATCGTTCTCAAACTTTAAAAACATTAGAAAATGAAAAGGATATTGTTGATTCTCCTTGCGGTATCATTGTGCGCCTGCGGGTGCAAGACCACCAAAAATTCGGCCGACAAGCCAGAAGCCGCCCCTGTGGCCTCCACATCAGATAATGATAAACCTGCATACAAGCTCACGGAAACGAAGTGGATGCTGACGCATATCAACACACAGGAAATCGGCGATTGCCCAGAAAGTCCGTACATGGTCTTCACCGGCGATCGCATCTCGGGAAACCTCGGCTGCAACTCGTTCTTCGGCACATTTTATGCGAATAAGAATGGGAAAATCGACATCGAATATACGGGTTCCACCAAGAAACTCTGTGGCGAGATGCAGGTTGAGCGAGATTTCATCTCCGCTCTTAAAGTGGACAAAAAATCTTATGTCATCACCGGTGATTTATTGATCATCAGAGGGGAGAAATTGATGGAAGATGGTTCGAAAAGAGAAATGGAGGTGCTCCGATTCAAAGCAGAAGAAAAATAGAGTTAAGAGGTGTGCTAATTTGTTCTAATTTATTATGAATCAAGAAGAAATTATTAGACAAAGTATCTTGGAAGATGTGGGCGATGGCGACCACTCTTCGTTGGCTTGCATTGATGCAGACCGCATGGGACAGATGAAATTGTTGGTGAAACAGAATGGCATCCTCGCCGGTGTGGAGGTGGCCAAAACGGTGCTGAATATCGTGGATCCCACTATCACGATGGAGCAATTCCTGCATGACGGCGACGCGGTCAAGGTGGGCGATGTGGCCTTCATCATCCACGGTCCCGTCAGAAGTATGCTCACCGCCGAACGCACCCTGCTCAACTTCATGCAGCGCATGAGCGGCATCGCCACCACGGCTCGTAAATATGCTGATATGGTGGCGGGTACGCATACCACCATCCTCGACACCCGCAAAACCACCCCCAACATGCGCATCTTCGAGAAGTATGCTGTGAAGGTGGGCGGCGCCTCCAACCATCGCTTCGGACTTTTCGATATGGTGATGCTGAAAGACAACCATATCGACTTCGCCGGCGGCATCGAGCAAGCTATCGACAAAACCCACACTTACCTGAAATCCAAAGGGTTGAATCTTAAAATCGAGGTGGAGACCCGCTCGTTGGACGATGTGCGGCGCGTGCTGGCACATGGCGGCGCCGACCGCATCATGTTCGACAACTTCTCGGTGGAACAATGCCGCGAAGCCGTGGGTATTGTAGCCGGACGCTGCGAAACGGAAGCCTCCGGCGGCATTACCGATGAGACTCTCCGCGCCTACGCCGAAACCGGTGTGGACTTTATCTCCGTGGGTGCCCTTACCCATCATATCAGCAGTCTCGACATGAGCCTGAAATTCTGTAAGAATGAATAGTTTACCATTATTTTAGTATGAATACACAAAATGACGACCTCGCTGCGAAAAGCAGCCCCGTTGCGGAATCCCAAAATACCGAGCCAGCTCCCGTAGCCGAACAGACAGCCGACAAGGCTTCTGAAGTATCGAAAGATGAGGAGAAGCCCAAGAGAAAGCGCAAACGCAAGCCGCTTCGTAAATCACTTAAGGTGCTGATTGTCATCGCTGCTGTGCTGGTGGGGCTCTTCCTGCTCCTCGCCGCCATCATCTCGCCCGTAGCCCACTGGTATATCGAAAAGCACAGCAAAGACCTCTGCGGCCGTGTGGTCACGATGGACGACCTCCATATCAACCTCTTCACGGGTTCGGTGGAGATTGAAGGACTGGTGGCACTGGAGCATAACGACAAGGATACTTGCCTCGCCTTCGACCGCCTGTTTGTGGATATGTCGTTGTGGAAATTGTTGGGCAAGACGGTGCAACTTAATGAGATAACATTGGAGAAACCACTGGTGGTCATTGTGCAGTATCCGGGTCGTTTCAATTTCACCGACATCTGCGAGTTTTATAAAGATGACGATGACGACGATGATAAAGAGAGTACCTGGGTGGTGGATTTGCGCAATATCAGTCTGACAGGCGGCAATGCCATCTACCGAGATGCCTCCGTCGGCAGCCGTTTCGACCTCAAACAGCTGGCTGTCAAAATTCCCCGCATCTATTTCAGCACCGAGAAAACCGACTTCGGCATCGACCTGAAGTTCGACAATGGCGGCGGCCTCAACGTGAAACTGCTCTATGGCATGAAGAGCAGCGAATATGACCTGTCGCTCGTGCTGACTGATTTTCAGTTGGATGCCATCGCTCCCTATCTGCGTCAGTATCTCAATATCAATGATTTTGGTGGAAAACTGACGGCTAAACTCAACCTCATCGGCAATACCGACCATATTTTGGAAGTGGTGGCCAAGGGCGATGTGAAAATATCAGATGTGTTCGCCACCGACCCGAGCAACAAACGCCTTGCCGCCGTGCGAAGCATCACGTTGGAGGGTATCAATGCCGACACCAAGAAGTCGGATTATTACATGAAAAAGTTAGAGGTGGCAGGCATTCATTTCGACTATGAGGTTTTCGCTGACCATCACACGTTCGACAATCTCGTGAAAGGCAGTTCCGCACCTGCGGATACGGTGCAAACTGCTGCCGACACCTCCAGCAAGTCGTCTCTCCATCTGCTTGTGGATGAACTGGTAGTCACGGAATCTTCCCTCAACTATATCGACCATACGATGCACCATGAGGTGAATGTGCCTGTGTCGGGTATCAACATCCGCTGCATGCATTTCGACCCCGATGCGCCTATCACCCTCGGCTTGAAGGCACTGGTAGGGGAGAGCGGCGAACTGATGGCCAACTGCGACGGCAGCCTCACCGATTTCAGCAACATGAAGCTGAATGTGTTCCTCAAGAATTTCAAACTCACCTATGCTTCGCCGTATGCGGTTGAGTATTTCGCTTATCCTATCACCGATGGTGTGCTTTCGTTTGCCAGCACCAACACGCTGGTCAATAATAATATTTCGAGCCAAAATAAGGTGGATATTTTTAACTGTCAGGTTGATAAGAAATTAAAAGACTTCAAACCCGAGTACAACATCCCGATGCGGGCTGCCGTGTATATCCTCACCGATCGCAAGGGCAACATCCAGGTTGACCTGCCGGTGTCGGGCAACATCAACGACCCGACCTTCTCGTACCGCAAGATTATCTTCAAGACCCTATGTAATCTGATTGTCAAGGTGGTGACCGCGCCGGTCGATTTCCTCGTGAAGGCCATCAATGGCGAGCCTGACCTGTTCGACGACATGGTTTACGACATCCGTCCGCAAGGACTGGGCAGCGAGTCGTCCGACCGTCTCAATAAGATTGCCGATGCTATGAAACAGAAGCCCGAACTGCATCTTACCATTCAGCAATCTGTTGATATAGAAGAGAATATAAACGAGTATGCGCTTTTTAACGCACAGAAAGAGTATTATATGCAGAAGCATCCCGGCCAGCTGACGATGGAGGATTTCAACAATATCCGCGCCATCAAACCGACCAACAAGGATTTTGTGGATTATGTGAACAAGCGTTTGGAAGGAAACACCTCAACTCCTATCGACATCTATGCGAAGTGCGTGGCACTGTATGACCGTCAGGTATTGCGTCAGCAGATAGATGCCAATATTGAAAGAAGGAACCAGCAGATTGTCAATCACTTGGCTACGCAAGGCATTGGCCGCGAACGAGTGGATGTGCTGCCGTTAGGGGATAAAAAGACTCCGAAAGGAAAGACCTTGGTGTCGTTCAGCGTGCGACTGCCGGAAGAGTAGGGGAGTTGAAAATTGAAAATTGAGAACTGAAAATTGAAAATTGGGGGCTAGGACAGTAAGTTGTCAGCCCTCAGTTTATTTTACCCTGGTGCAGCGAGTGTCGAGCTGGTTTTCTTGGATGATTTTATTCAGTTCCTTGGCGGCGTCGGTGTAGGTGTGGCGCGGTCCGCAGTCCCACATCTCCAATATCGGGTCTTTATCCAATATCTTCTGGTACAAGTCGTTGGGTACGTGTTGCATGTTGGCGTACTCCTCATAGGTGTAGGAAAGGAAGGCGATATTTGGGGAGATGCCGCGGTTGTCGAGCCAGTAGCCGTTGCGCAGGGGCGTGGGTGTGGCGAGTTTGCCGTTGGTGTAAAGGTCGGTGGGGGCAGGGAAGAAGGTGATGCGGTTGTTGGCATACCCCACGAACACATTTTGCGAGTAGTCGTTGCGGGTTTTATAGATATAGGTAGGCGGTGATGCGACAGATGCAGGGGTCGTTGCCGGTTTTTGCGTTTGTGCCTGCGGGGCAGGGGTGTTGCTTTCTGCGGCTTTTTTCTGTGTGTGACAGCTAAAAAGAGCGATGGAAAGTATGCTCAAAAGGATGATTTTTTTCATTTTTCTAAAATTTTGAATTGCGCTGCAAAAATACAATTTTATTTTCCAAAAAAAGTGTGTAAATTTGCAGCCGATTTTTTTAACACTAAAAACCTTATACTATGGGTCGAGCATTTGAATATAGAAAAGCAAGAAAACTGAAACGTTGGGGGAACATGGCACGCGTGTTCACCCGTCTGGGAAAAGAAATTACAATGGCTGCCAAGGCCGGCGGACCCGATCCCGACACGAACTCGAAACTGCGTCTGCTCATTCAGAACGCACGTTCCGAAAATATGCCGAAAGACAATGTGGAGAGAGCTATTAAGCGCGCATTCGAGAAGGACACTTCCGACTACAAGGAGCTGGTATATGCTGGTACCGCGCCTCATGGCATCGCAGTGGTTATCGAAGCCGCTACCGACAACAACCAGCGTACCGTCGCTAACCTCCGCAGCTACTTCAACAAACTCGGTGGCTCCTTCGGAAGCCCCAACATGCACGACTTCCTCTTCGACCGGAAGTGCAACTTCGTGGTCGCCAACAAGCCCGGCACCGACATTGAAGAACTCGAACTTGAGCTCATTGACTGCGGCTGCGACGAAATCTTCGTTGACGGCGACGACATCGTGGCTTATGCCGACTTCCAGAGCTTCGGTCCGATGCAGAAATATTTCGAAGATAACGGTTTCGAAATCAAGAGCTTCAAATTCGAAAGAATTCCCCACGACCTCAAGAAACTCACCGATGAACAGCGCGAGGAAGTGGAGAAGCTTCTCGAGAAAATTGAAGACGACGAGGACGTTACCAATGTTTTTACTAATATGGAGTAACACTCAGTAAACCAGTGTATTAACCTTTAATCTTTGTCATCATGTATTTCTACAAATTCAGGGTCTATTACGACGAAGTAGAGGATTTTGTTAGAGATATTGAAATCCTTTCCAACGACAACTTCGAGAATTTTCATAAAATTCTGCTCTCTTCTATCGGTCTCGACGGACAGGAGCTCGCCTCTTTCTACATCTGCGACTCCAAATGGAACAAGCAGAAGGAGATTTCTTTGATGGATATGGGCGATGATAGCGAAAAGGAAGAGCCTGAATATGAGGAAGGTGACGAATTTTCACTCCGCTCCAAGCTGCCCATCTCGGTGATGAAAGACTCGCTTTTGAAGGACTTTATCACCGACCCGCACCAGCATATTATGTACGAGTACGACTTCCTGAATCCCAAGGTGTTCTACATCGAACTGCTGAAGGTGCTACAGACGGAGGATGGACAGGGTTTCCCGCGTTGTACTCACAAGGAAAAGGAGTTGCCGAAACAGGTGAAACAGCAGCCGCTGCCCAATCCCGATGACGGTTTCGACGAGCTGTTGGAAGAGGAGGATGATTTGGACGGAGGCTTTGAAGAAGGTTACGATGATCTTGATTTGAACGGTTTAAGTGAATTTTCCGATTTATAGTCGTCCCACGCTGATAGTCATTGCGGGACCGACTGCGGTCGGAAAGACGCAGTATGCCATTCAAACAGCCATAGAGCGCGAATCTGTCGTTATTTCGGCGGATTCGCGTCAGTTTTACCGTGAGATGAAAATCGGCACGGCGGCGCCCACCGAGGAGGAACTGGCGCAGGTGAAGCACTACTTCGTCGGACATCTTTCCATACAGGATTATTACAGCGTGTCGCGGTTCGAGCAGGATGTGCTGGCGTTGCTGCCCGAACTGTTCGCCCGCTACGGCACGGTGGTGATGACCGGCGGCTCCGGCATGTACATCGATGCGGTGTGTCACGGCATCGACGACCTACCCGACCCCGACGAGCAGACCCGCAGCTACGTGCACGATCTGTTTCAACAAGAAGGAGTGGCCGGCCTCCGAGCCCAGCTGCGCCGCCTCGACCCGAGCTACTACGACCGCTGCAACCTCGCCGACCATAAACGGATGATGCGCGCCATCGAGGTGTCGCTACAAACCGGACAGCCCTATTCCAACTTGTTGACCAACAATCGGAAACAACGCGACTTCGACATTGCGAAAGTCTGTTTGGCCCGTCCCCGCGAGGAACTTTTCGACCGCATTAACCGCCGCGTGCAGGTAATGATGGAACAGGGATGGCTGGAGGAGGCCAAAGCACTCTACCCCCATCGCCAGCTCAACGCCCTCAACACCGTCGGTTATAAGGAGTTGTTCGACTATTTTGATGGGAAACTCACCTTGGAGCAGGCCATCACCGATATCCAAACGCATACCCGCCGATATGCCAAACGACAGATGACTTGGTTCAAACGGGATGGGAGTTATCAGTGGATTGAGGTGTAAGGAGGTGACAATGTACAATTTACAATGTACAATGAACAATTAACAATTATTAGCTGAGATGTTTTAGTCAGAATATTTTGAAGAATTATGTTATTAGAAGAAATTAAAAAATATAAAATCTATTTGGCTTCGCAGTCGCCGCGGCGCCGTGAGCTGCTGGCGGGCATGGGGTTCAACTTTGAGGTGATGCCCACGCATGTCAAGGAGGTGCATCCTGAAGGGTGTACGCCAGCGCAGTTGGTGGAACATCTCTCCCGACTCAAACTCTCGGCCGTGAAGTTGGTGGATTTCCCAGAAAACGCTCTTTTCATTGCTTGCGATACGGTGGTGGTGCTGAATGATGAAGTATTGGAAAAGCCTGAGAACGAGGAAGATGCATTCCGAATGTTGCGCAGCCTTTCGGGGCGTGAGCATGTGGTGATGAGTGGGGTTACGGTGAAAACCCGCCGTTATTGTGCCACCCGCCATAGCGAAACCCGAGTGCGTTTTCGCACCTTCAGCGATGATGAGCTGTGGTACTATATCCGCCATTACCGTCCGTTCGACAAGGCCGGCGCGTATGGCATCCAAGAGTGGATAGGCTATGTGGGGATGGAGGGCATGGACGGCTCGTTTTACAACGTGATGGGCCTGCCGACCGATGTGTTGTGGGATATGCTGCAAGATGCTGTAGCAGAATAATTTGATAGAAATTTTTCTTTTATATAGATGTAGGCAACAAATTTTTTGTATTTTTGTAAATTGTAAAAATAGAGAAAGTTTTTGGCTATGAATAAGCATATATTTCATGTTCTTGCTGTGGTTGTGGCTATTTTTGTTATTGGTTTACAGCCTGTTAAGGCACAGAATGCCTCTACTCAAGGAACAGATTTTTGGTTCGCTTTCATCAACAATAATGGCAGCGATCCCACGCAGACCTGCTTGATTTTGTCGGCGCAACGGGCGTGCAGTGTTATTGTGACGAATCCGAATACGGGATGGCAGACCAGTGCAACGATTCCGGCTGGTGGCCGTGTGGATGTGGATGTTCCTTTGGCACAAGGGTATCACTCTTCCACTACCGATGGCGTGGCCTATAATTTGGGCTGTCACGTGGTGGCCTCCGATACCATTTCGGCATACTCTATGAATTATAGGGATGCCTCATTCGATGGCGGCCATCTGTTGCCGACCAGCACGTTGGGAGATGAGTACATGATCGAGACGATTCCTCCTGGACTGAACGGCAGCACGGTGATGTTGTTGGCTACAGAGAACAACACCATCATAGAGGTAACTCCTTCGGCGGCTACTACCAACGGGTGGGCTGCGGGCAGTACGCAGATGGTCACGTTGAATGCCGGTCAGGTCTATCAGTTTACGACCTCTGCGACCACAGGTGCCGCTTCGAGTTTTTCAGGCACCCGTATCCGCACGCAGGATTGCAAGAAGATTGCCGTGTTTGCGGGTGGCAAGTGCGCTCAGGCGCCGGCAGGATGCACCTACTGCGACCATATCTACGAGCCGATGATCCCCATCATCTATTGGGGTACCCACTTCGCTGTTACTACCTCACAGACTCGTACCAAAGACGTGGTGAGAGTCACGGCATTGAATACCGGCACCTCCGTCACCAAGAACGGTACTGTTGTGGCTAACCTTACCGCTGGCGGCACCTATGATTTCGAACTCACCTCTACTGAGGGTTCGTGCTATATCGAAACCTCCGGTCCGGCTGTCTGCTATCTCTATATCACTGGTCAGAGTTGTGGTGGCGGATCTGGTGACCCTTCCATGGTCTATATCGCCCCTATTGAGCAGAATATTAAGAAGATAACATTTGGTACTTACCAATATTCAGGGAATACTACCAACCACTATGTGAATGTGGTCACCCGTACAGATAATGTGGCTTCTGTACGTTTGGATGGTAATAATGTGAGCGGCCAGTTTACCACACTGACGGGAAATCCCCAGTACTCTTTCGCCCGTATCTCCATCTCCCATGCCACACATACTTTGCAGTGCGATAGTGGGTTAGTGGCGCATGTGTATGGGCTGTATGATGTGACTTCATACGGTTATTCTGTGGGGTCAAGTGCTATCAACCTCACTTCCAGCATGCTCGTTAACCATGTTAATTCGGCTGATATTCCTGAAAACCAAACCTATTGCGCCAACCGCAACATTGATTTTGAAGTTCAGCTGAATTACCCCTATAACAGTATTACTTGGTATTTTGGCGATGGCGCCTCCAGCAATACCAATCCGACCGTTCATTTGTACGATAGCGAAGGTTCGTATAATGTGATGGTCGTTATTGAACGTGTTGGACAAGACAACTGCTATGGTGATATCTACGACACGTTGCGCACCACGGTGAATATCCCGCCGCCAGATCCGATTCCGGTGTATGTGGCCTTATGTGCGGGCGGTACATACGATTTCTATGGTGAAATTCTTGATCAACCAGGTGTTTATACACATGTTGTTTCCAGCGGTGGTGAATGCGACTCTACCATTGAGTTGCACCTCTCCATCGTACCCACCGACCCGATTCCGATATATGCGAATATCTGTCCGGGCGAGACCTTTTGGTTCAACGGCCGCAGCTATAATCAGGTGGGTGACTATTTAGACACGATAGCTACTGCTGCGGGTTGCGACAGTATTGTGGAGCTGCATCTGAGTTATTCCACTATTCCCAGTGTAAGTTTGGGTAGCGATAAGGTGCTATGTACCAGTGCCGATTTCCCGGTTCTCTTGTCGCCGTCGGTTACGGGAGGTGGAAGCAATGCCACATATTCGTGGAGTACAGGCGAAACCACCCGAACCATAGAAGCCCATCAGGCGGGTACCTATCAGGTGACCGTGACCAACGAGGCCGGCTGCTTTGGCACCAGCAGCGTTGACATCCGCGTGCAGGCAGCGCTCACTTTGGAGATTGAGCAGACCGAGGACTTCTGTGACAATGGCGTTACCACGCTCGTCGCCCATACCAACGCCCCGCACCTGCAGTGGAGCACGGGTGAGAGCGCCAGTGAGATCGTCATCCATGGTTACGGCCGCTACTATGTGCGTGCCTACGACGGTCCCTGCGAAGTGTCGAGCGATATTGACATTCCTCGCTGCCCCTTCAACCTCTATTTCCCCAACTGCATCACCGCCACCTTCGACGATGGCGTGAACGACTACTTCTTCATGTCGGATCCGAGCCTGGTGAGCGAGTTCGAGATCTGGATTTACGACCGTTGGGGCATGTTGGTCTATCACTCCACCGATCCCCATTTCCAGTGGGATGGTACGGTGAACGGCAAGGTGGCCGCCAACAACGAGTTCTCATGGAGGGCTTTCGCTAAGCCGAAGACAGAAGATAAGAAGTACAGCTTCTTCGGAAGTGTGCTGGTTCTATAAAATCAAAAAGACGCTGCAAAGCGTCTTTTTTTATATTTGCTGAATAATATGCGATGTTGATTGTATTAAATTAATTGTTCATTGAAATCTTAAATTATTAATCCTTAAAAATCAATCACTATGAAAAAGAAAGTTTTTTTAGCAGTTTTTAGTGTGATGTTCTGTATGTCGGCCGCATTTGCACAGGCTCCCTACAAACACAGTATCGGTGCTACAGTTGGCTCTATGCAGGCCTTTTCTTACAAGACCTTCGTGACCGACCATTTCGCTATCCAAGTGGATTTGGGTACCAAAATCACCCATACCGATGGTGAGGATATTAGTGGTATCAATATTTGGGATTTGGAGTTGAATCCGAATTTCATGTATGAGGGCAACTTCGTGGCCGGTCTCTATGGCTTTGCCGGTGGTGGTGTGAGCCTTGGGTATTCGTGGGATGCCTGGATGCCTCATTACCATTATTATAGTCATAATTGGGATGTTGGTAAATTCGGCATCAATGCCATTTTAGGATTGGAGTACAAGTTGGATATTCCTCTTACCCTTCAGTTGGATTTCCGTCCAGGCTACGGTATGCTTTTTGGCGATGAGTATTGGGACGTGTGGAACTACTTCGACTGGAGCTTGAATGCTGGAGTACGGTACACATTTTAGAGATTTGAGGCTCACTGCGTGAGCATTGAGCTCGCTAACGCGAGCATTTGAGTCCGCTGACGCGGATATTTGAGATTTTGAAATTTTTGAAAAATATTGAACGGGGAATGCCTGCATTTCCCGTTTTTAATAGTATCTTTGCACTTCAATTCTTAAAGACGAAATGATGGAAGATATTATCAGATTGTTGCCGGAGGCGGTGGCCAACCAGATAGCGGCCGGCGAGGTGGTGCAGCGGCCCGCCTCTGCTGTTAAGGAGCTGTTAGAGAATGCGGTGGACGCGGGTGGCAAGAACATCCAGCTGGTGGTGAAGGACGCGGGCCGCACACTCATCCAGGTGATTGACGACGGCAAGGGAATGAGTTTCAACGATGCAAGGCTCTGTTTCGAGCGTCATGCCACCTCCAAGATTCGCAGCGCGGAGGATCTGTTTTCCATTCATACTAAAGGATTTAGAGGCGAGGCTCTGGCTTCCATCGCCGCTATCGCCCATGTGGAGCTGAAAACCAAGCGGGCGGAGGATGAAACGGGCACGGTGGTGCTGATTGAGGGCGGCGAGGTGAAGGAACAGAGTCCGACCACCACGGCCAACGGCACCAGCATATCGGTGCGCAACCTCTTCTTCAACGTGCCGGCACGCCGCAACTTCCTCAAGTCTGATAACACGGAGTTTGGCTGCATCGAGGAGGAGTTCATCCGGGTGGCCCTCATCCATCCCGACATCGCCTTCACCCTCTACCACAACGGCAAACTTACCTACCAGCTCAAAGAAGGCAACTTCAAACAGCGTATCATCGGCATCTTCGGCAGTCATTTCAACGATAGAATTTTCCCCATCGAGCAAGAAACCAACTATATCAAAATTACGGGATTTTTGGGGAAGCCCGAATCGGCCAAGAAGAAACGGGCGGAGCAGTATATGTTTATCAATCACAGATTTATAAAGAACAGCTCGCTGCATTTCGCCATCGAGTCGGCCTACGAGCAGGTGCTGCCCGACGGCACACATCCCCTCTACTTCCTCTCCATCGAGCTGGATCCGGCCACGGTGGATGTGAACGTGAGTCCTACTAAAGTGGATATTAAGTTGCAGGACGACCGCGTGGTGTATGGCTTCCTCTTTGCCGCCGTGAAGAAGGCGATAGGCGAGTTCTCGCTGATTCCGCAGTTAGACTTCGACTACGACACTGATCTGGATTTGAACAACGTGCCGCAAACCGGCCCTATCAAGGTGCCGCATGTGTCGTTGAGTCCGGGGTACAACCCGTTCAACAGTTTCTCGAATCCCCGTTCCACCTACCAGCAGCCGAGTCACCATTCCACAAGCGCCAATCCCGATTGGGACAGCTTCTTGAAAGGGATTAAAGAGACGGAAGTGTCGGTTGCCCAGCCCGAAGAGCAGAAGGTAATGCAGTTTGAAGACTCGGCACAGGATATGCTGGCGGAGGTGACCTCTTATATTGTGGTGCAGAAACGCTATCTTTTTGTTTCTCTGCAAGATAAGATGCACGTCATCGACATTGTACGGGCGAATGAGCGCATCATCTACGAAAATTATCTCCAGGCGCTCAAAGACCAGCCCGTTACTGTACAGCAGTCACTCTTCCCGGAGACGGTGGTGTTGAGCGGAGCGCGTGCCGAGCTGCTCACCGAAATTCGCGGCGACCTCCTCAAGTTAGGCTACGACATCGAGCCGATGGGTGGCGGCAACTTCGCGGTCAATGGCACGCCCCACGATGAAGAGGAGGGCGATGTGCAGACTTTGGTGGAGAATTTGTTGGACGAGTATCAGTCGCACCTCATTGCACACCGTTCCGAGCGCGACAAAAACTTGGCCCTCAGCCTCGCCCATCAGAAAAAGGCGGTGATGAAGCCGCTGTCTAACCTGCAGGAAGTCAATCATTTCTTGCAGCAACTGTTTGCCTGTCTGCTGCCTTCCATTACTCCTTCTGGAAAGAAAATTTTTGAGGTGATGGATGTGGAGAAGATGTTCTAAAAGAGGAATTTCGTCCTCAATTTGAATCAGAAAGTGGTGTAAAGACAGGATATGTCGCCATCGCTGCGCACCATGAGCAAAAGTAGCATCAGCGCGAGTACGACAATGGCTATCACTATTTTAACGATTCTCTTTTTCCACATAATCCTTAATTCTTTGATAGATTAAATATCCGCCGTAACTGGTGTGGTGCTGCCAGTCTCTGAAAGTCCCCGGCACCGTTGAGAGGTCGGTACAGTCGATATATTTCGCGCCTTCTTCGTTTAGAACGCGCACCATGTCCTTTGTAACCTGCTGCATTTTAGGAAGTTCGTCGGGATGCACTTGGGAAAAGGCTATATGGTTGTACGGACCGGCCACAAAAACGATGTCGATGCCGCGCTCTTTGCAAAGGTGAATCATGGTGCGTAACTCATCCGCGCGATAGGTCTCTTCGGGATGCGGATGCAACGTGTAGGAATGCACATTGAAATCGGCTGAAACATTCAGTTGGTAGTTGTGTTGGCTGCTGTCGGGACGGTCGCCGTTGCTGGGCAAACTTTCCACAAATGCAGGATTGATCCAGGTCAACTCCTCGGAAAACTTCTCTTCATTGAATCTGAAATGCAAATCTTGATAATACTTCCGCCGGATATTGTCGAAATGGTAATACAACTCATCTTCAATTCTATCCAAAATATTGCCTTTATTCTTTTGTAGAATGTCGTCAACATCTTGATTTTTAGGATGATTAGAGCGTTTGTAAATGGTGGGTGAAACGTAACGGTTGAAATAGTCCACGTTGCTGGAAGCGACTTTTCCGCAGCCGTAGGCAGGGTTGAGGAAGAAGATGACCTTCAGCCCTTTGACATTGTCATTGCTCTGAATCAGAGGGAAATAGACGCAGGGTGTTCTGCCCGCTCCCGCAATGACCGAAAATCCGCAGTGGAGGCTCGTGTCCTCGTTCAGAAAGTCGAAGTAGTTGGCATTCTCGTGGGTGTGGCTCTCGGAAGTGCCTAAAACCAGATATCCGTTATTCTTTTTGATGCTTTTCAGCAGCAGATCAGTATATAAGGGATTGTTGTCGCGCAAATCCTGATGGCGGATGGTGTAGAGTTGCTGGTCAAATTCAGGTGCATGGAAGGTGGGGATGAGGCAGGCCACCACCATCCATAAGAGGAGGGCGACCAAAGCCGTCACACCGATCCAAGCCAGCACTTTCAGTTGATAGAGTTTTTTCATCAGAATAGCAACTTAAACATTGTCAATAAGTTATCAATAGGATAATTGAAGAAAATCCAACCCACTGTCACAAACAGAAACGTGCCGCTGATGCCTGCAATTTTGCGAGGTAAGGTGAGCGGTTTCGCTGTTTTCTTGTATGTAAATATCTTATACACAGATAGTCCTATGCCATGCCAAAGTCCCCATAACACGAAGTTGACGGTGCTGCCGTGCCAGAGTCCGCAGACGAGGAAGGTGACAAGGTAGGCGGTTACAGAGACCAGCATGCGCCATTTGGCGATGGGCAGCCGGTTCAGCAGCGTAATCACAGGTTTGAAGACATAGATTTTTAAGAAAGTGGAGAAGGTGATGTGCCACCGCTTCCAAAACTCCGAAATGTTGGTGGAGAAGTAGGGGTTGTTGAAGTTTTCTGGCGTGCGGATGCCCATCATATAGGCCATGCCGATAGCCATGTCGCAGTAGCCGGAGAAATCGATGTAGATGTATAGCGAGTAGAGCAGCGCTGCCGAGATCACGGCTCCCCAAACTCCCATTTGTGGCATTAGTATCTGATAATCAATAGCGAATGGCTTTATCAGAGGGACGATGAGCAGCGTTTTCAATGCCCCGATGAAGATTCTTCCGATGCCGGCCAGCAGCATCCGGCGGTTGAAACGCACACGGGTGGTGGTGAGCCAGTAGTGGAAGTTGTTGAGCGTGTCGATGGGGCCGGCCATGAAGGTAGGGAAGAAGAAGAGGTAGTTGAGGTAGGTTAAGAAGTTGCGACTGCGGAGCGTTCCTCTGTAACTTTCTACTAACCAGTGGATAATACGGAATAGGATGTACGAAAGTCCGATCTTTTCCACCGAGAGGAAGTGTTTGCTCAAGAGGTCGGTCCACCAGCGGCCAAGCCACGACTGCACGAGCGGGTAGTTGCGTACCGAAAAAAGGAGAATGAGCAGGGCGAGCATCACGCCCAAAAGCCATTTCAGCTTCCGTTTGTGGAGTAGAAGCCCAGCGCCATAGGCCAACAATGCCAGCAGCGAGAGCAGGAACAGCGAACGCCAAGAAACTATATGTAAGAGTATCAGAATGTTGCCGCCAACAAGAAGCACATTGTTAACCCAACTGTTCTTCAAGCACCACTTGCCCGCCACAAATAGCAAGACGAAGAAGAGGATTTCGAAAAAGAGCGAATAGGAGGCGAACAACATGGCGTAGAGGTTGTGTTCAGACCTTAGTTATCGTTCTTGCTAATCTTCACCTTAACATTCAGTCCTTCAGTAATTTCAAAAACTTCACCCTCCACATTGGCCTTGATTTCGAGGCTGGTGCAGAGTGTTTCGGTCTTGATGTAGTCGGCGAAGGTGGTGAAGGCCTTGTCGAGTTGCGGATGACTTTCCACCTCGATGGTGATGCGGTCGGAAACGTCCATGTTGGAGTCTTTGCGGTAGTTCTGGATACGGTTGACGAATTCGCGGGCGTAACCTTCGTTGAGCAAATCTTCCGTCAGCTCGATGTCGAGGGCCACGGTGAGGGCATCCTGGTTGGCCACAACCCAGCCCGGAATATCTTCTGCCACAATCTCCACATCCGTTACGTCAATGGTCACCTCCTGCCCGTCGATGTTCAATACGGCACTGCCGTTTTTCTCGATGGCGCGGATGTCGTCCTGGCTGAAAGCGGTGATGGTCTTGCCAATATTCTCTTTGGTGATGCCGAGGGCTTTTTCCACGCCGAGTTCCACGGGCAGACCGTGGGTGTCCCAGCCACCCTTACGGCCTACGTATTTGCCTTTGAGGGTCTGGTAGCGGCACACGATGTCCTTGAGGGAGCGGGCCAGCACGTGGTGGATACCAGGCTTGCCGTTGGCAGACGGCGGTCCTTCGAAGAAGACGAAGGATTCAGCGCCTTCACGCTGTTTCAAACTTTGTGCGAAAACGTCGTGGTCTTCCCAATATTTCTGCATCTCCTTGCCGATGTTCGACAAGTTAAGTCCGCAATACTCAGTATATTTGCCCATTTTATAGTATTTAAAAATCAAGGTGCAAATATACGATATTCTTGGCAATTGTCCAACAACGATATTATTTCATTTTACCAGCTTCCAAGTACAGTTGCGGTGTCTATTTGTTGATTCGTTGATTTGTTGAAGATGGTTTTGAGTTAAGGAGTTAAGAAGTGAAGAAGTGAAGGGGGAGTTGGCGGCGTTCATCTTTTCATCCCCTCCTCACATTCTCGCGTGCAAAAATAGTGAAAAATAAGGATGATCATTTTCTTCATTATTGATTGATTTTATCATTTTTACCAAAGCAATAGCGGACAGAGAAGACCATTGAAAAATCAAAAAAATGATAAGGACTCCCGCAGAATGACCAGTACTTGTCTCTGCTGTAATCGTGTTTGTCCCAGTCGGGAGCAAAAATCAGACCATAACCCTGACGCGCTTCTAATTGGAAGCAGATAGGCACGTCCAATCTCCATTCTATTCCCAACACTATTCTCGCCCCTGTCCTCCAATAACCTGTTTTATAATCATCGTCGATATGCTTATCCCCTAACAAATTAATACCTACCAACCACCATGTATTGGTTGCATTACGAAACATCCTTTCATATAAAAAACTCACATCTCCGCCAATCCCTAGATAAAGCATCGGACCTAATTCTCCAATATACGGATACAACGGGGATAAATGTCCTGTCACGCCCCAATCCGTCTGCAAATAAACTTTGCCCTTCAAATTGAATTTCATAGAAAGTCCACCCATATAACCTGCGCAACCGCCGACACTATGCTTGTAATAAAGCCGTGAGCGAGTAGAACAAGTCGCAATGGTATCCTCCTGTGCCTTCGCTTGTTGGCCAAAGCTCCCCGCCACTGCCATCAAGACGAGGAGAAACAGGGGGTGGAAAATTTTTGTTTTCATGGTTTTTGTTTTATTGTTGATTTGTTGATGCGTTGATTTTGGGTGGTATTTCAGGTAAATTATATTTTTAAGATATTAACATACAATAAGTTAAATGTTTTTATAACACATACCTCACCGACAAACAAACATTCCAGTCGAAATGGTGCCAGCGGACATTGTTCTTAATGAAAACACCGTATCCCGGACGGAAGTCCAACTGTACTGCCAACGGGATTTTAAATAGGTATTCAAGCCCTACTATGACATTGGCACCCGCTTTCATGCCGTTCCCCAAATATTTATAGTCATCTCTTGTGCCACCAGAATACCAAATGTGCCAAATTCCCATTTCCCAATTATAACCCAGTGTGACTCCAGCGCCTATAAGGCTGTGCAAACGGGAGTTGGATGAAAACTCATACATCAAGTTCGGATTGAGTTCTATGGAATACACATCCACTTGTGGCCAGTCCTCACCACCTGTTTGAACAAACTGGTTCCCAAAATCAAGGCTCAATGCCACGTGGTCGGAGAGGAATGTCTTGTACGAAACTCCCCACATAGTGCATCCAATCCCACCAATACTATGCTGGTATATAGATTGTGCGGATAAAGACACCTCAAACATAAAAATTAGCATAAAGAGGAGTTTCTTTTTCATATTTTAAGTAGTTATTTTACATCCTGAAAGCAGAAGTATATTGTAGTGAATATAGTTGAGAGGAAGCCATCTTTTGAGTGGTTAATTGTTTGTTTTGCGACTACAAAATTACAACTATTTTGAGTGATTTTTATTCCCTCACATCAGAAATGTGAACCCTTTGTGCAAAAAATGTGAACAGAGGTACATTTTAATTCTTTATATGGTGGTAATTTGTTGATAATCAGTATATTCTAAAACCCTCTCATTTTTTTATGTTTATTCCGTCAAAAATGCTTTTGTGCGAAGGTTTTAATTAATATTGTGAATTATTGTTGAAGAATTGATTATTTTTGCAACCACAGTCAAATAATATTGCTATGAAACACAAACATCTGAAAACAATTGCCATCATTTTGCTGAATGTCCTGCTCTGCGCCATAATGCTATGGTTTTATGTTAGGAATTCATACCTGCGCCCTTTTTCAGGCAGTTTTCTCAAAGAAGTCATTTCAGGACTTCTATTATTGGGTTCTTTATATTTCAATCACTTCCTGCTTTGTCCGTTGATTTACAAAAAAAATTCTTATTTTATCTATTGGTTACTTGTCACTCTTATGGCGATAGTAATTGGTGGAGTAGATCTTGCTATGGCATATTCTTATATAAAATCTCATAATGTAGCACTTATTGAATGTTTTGGTCACTTCAAGTTCTTCTCTAAAGTTCTTTTCTTTACTATTGGGCGCAACCTCGCATTGAACTTCTTCCCATATTTGTTCAGCGAACGGTTGCATTTGCGACAGTCATTGGATAAAGAAAGAGAAATTGTGTACGAGCGTGTCCGCATGCTGGATGTTACGGACAAAAACAGTGACATCCAACTGATTTCCATTGATGAGATCTTCTACTGCCAGCAGCAACGCAATTTCACCGTTGTTTATACGGTACAGAACAAAAGCTACACGCGGTTAGGTTCCATGAAGCATCTGAAGCAGTTGTTCGGCGAGGATGAGTTCATCCGCATCACGTCAACGCTGTTAGTGCCGTTCCAGTACATCCAGTCATGCCAGGACAACGTGGTGGTGATGAGGAAGATGCCGTGGGAGAAGAACCCCACCGCGTTTCAGCTGGAACCCAAAACCAGTGGGGAGATTACCGAAAGGATTGCAGAGTTTATGAGCCAGAAGGATGTGGTATTGGGCGGGAAAGAAGGTGTTGAAACTTCAGTTTCCACAGTCGGCAAGCGGAAGCCGGCCACCCCTCCGGATGAAAAGATTCGAGAGGTTCTTTCTTATATCGAGAATCACGCCAACTGCAATTCGGCAGATATCATCGCCGGCACGAAATATTCATTAAGCACCATTGAGCGCTGTCTTTCCGAACTCAGGAAACAGGGAATGATTGAGCACGTTGGTAGCAGAAAACACGGTGGCTATTGTGTACCTAACAGTCCACAGGACGGTGAGACTTCCAAAGACGTATGAAAAAATATGTAGCGCACCCTCCCCATTCGTAACAAAAATTATTTTACCTTTGCAAAGCTGTTTTTCAAATTTATAATTTATGAGATATCAACCACTTCCATCAGAATTTTATATTCGTAACAGAAAAAACCTCATCGGTGAGATGGAGGAAAACTCCGTTGCGCTGCTCACCTCCAGTCCGGAATATCCGCGCTGCGGCGACACCACCCTCCCTTTCCGCCAAAATTCAGAGATCTTATACCTCACGGGCATCGACCAGGAGGAGACGATGCTCGCACTGGCCCCCTGGCATCCCAACCCCGCCTATCGTGAGATTCTGTTCATCAAAAATCCTTCCCCTGAGAAGATTATCTGGTTCGGACACCGCCTCTCGAAGGAGCAGGCCCGCGAGCTGTCGGGCGTGCAGAATGTGATGTTCATCGAGCAGTTCCCGTCGGTTTTGCAAGACCTGATGTGCCACTCGCAGAATGTGTATCTCCATCTGCCCGAGAACCCGAGACTGCGCTGGGAGCCCATCACCCACGAGTACCGTTTCGTCAAGCAGCTGATGGAGGAGTACCCGCTGCACAACTACTGCCGGCTCGCCCCCATCCTCTACCCGATGCGATGCCTCAAGTCGGCGGAAGAGCTGCAGACCATGAAACACGCCTGCGACATCACCACTAAAGCGTTCCTGCGTGCGGCAAAGGCTGTGAAACCAGGCTGTTATGAGTATGAAATTGAGGCCGAACTCACCTACGAGATGCTCCGCAACGGTGCCACCACCCACTCGTTTGCGCCCATCGTGGCCGCCGGCGACGACACCTGCATCCTGCATTACATCAAAAACGACAAGCCCATGAAGGACGGCGACCTGCTGCTCATGGACTTCGGCGCCGAGTACGCCAACTATGCCGGCGATGCCACCCGCACCGTGCCCGTCAACGGCAAATTCACCCCGAGACAGAAAGCCATTTACAGCAGCGTGCTGGCCATCTACAAAGAGACCATCCCGCTCTTCAAGCCCGGCATGACCATCCACAAAATCAACGACTTCGTGTTCCGCCGCATGGAGGAGGAGCTCCAGAAACTCGGTCTCCTCACCGCCGACGACATCCGCCAGCAGGACCCCGAATGGCCCGCCTTCAAGAAATACTACATGCACAACACCTCCCACTTCATCGGCCTCGACGTGCATGACGTAGGCGAGCGCGACTGGACCTTCCAGCCCGGCATGGTGCTGAGCTGCGAGCCCGGTATTTACGTGGCCGAAGAGGGTATCGGCGTGCGCATCGAGACCGATGTGGTGGTGGGCGACACCCCCATCAACCTCATGCCCGACATGCCCGTGGAGGTGGAAGAGATTGAGTCGCTGATGGCACGGTAAGGCTGTCACATTTTCAAAGAAAAAAGGGATGTCCATCACGACATCCCTTTTGTGTAGGTAAGACCTCGTTGCCGAGGACAGGCATTATTTCTTCACCACTTTCTTGGTGATGACGTTGTCGTCGTTGGTGGTGATGCGGAAAACATACACGCCGTTGGCCTGTGAGCTGAGGTTGACGCTGTTCACGTTCTCATCGGTCATGACCATGCGGCCGCTGAAGTCATATACCTCCACGCGGGAGGCGACCTCGCTCAGGTTAACCATGCCGGAAGTGGGATTCGGGTAGAGTGTGAATTCGGTCTTGCTGTGGTCTTCCACACCGATAGTGCTCTCGATCTTGAAGTTATCGATGTACAGTCTATACATATTGGCATCTGAAGTGCAGTAGAAGTCAATCTTGTAAGTACCCGTGTACTCAGACAGATCTATGGTCTGTGTGATGGCGCTGGTATTCGTCACCTCTGTGGTTTCCATAATATTATAGAAACTCGATCCATCATAAAGGTAAACGGCCAGATTTTCGGGATAAGAGCTGAGACCGCAATAGTAGTCGAAAGTGAGGGTCTGGTGGCCATCCAGTACGAAATAGGGGCTATAGACATCATCCCAAGCTTCTAATTCCGTATTCCAACGATAACACAAAGTGCCATTGTCAAAGAAGAAAGTGTTGCCGTCATCGTTAACATCAGCAACGCTCCAGCAGCTCATCTGTGCTATATCGGAGAAGTTGTTTTCGTAAGGATACTCCGAAATCGGATCGCAAGGATTATTGCTGGTGATGCTGAAATTGGCGATGTATAGTGTGGTCATATCAGCATCGGAGAAGCAATAAAAATCGATTCTGTACACACCAACATACTCTGACAGATCAATTGACAGTGTCGTATAAGTTTCATCTGCAACTTCAATCGTCTCAGTCAGTCTTTCCCAATCATCAGAGCCTTCTGGATAAAGGAAAACTGCAAAATTTTCCGGATAGAGACTATTTCCGCAGCTGTAATCGAAGGTCAATGTTTGATGGCCGTCCAAGTAGAAATAAGGGGAATATAAATCATCATCTGCATCGCTATCGGGGTTGTACCTGTATTTAGCAACAGAGTTATCAGCGTCGAATTCCCAAGTGTAATTGTCAGAGTTCACGTCATCAACCTCCCAGCAACCGTTTTGGATTTCAAGTGAGAAATCGCAGGAATACGGGTAGGAGAAAATGGTGCCGCATTGTGCATTACCAATGGTTATCAGGGCAACCATTGCAACAAAAAATGTAAAAAACTTTTTCATAGGCATAAAATTTAAGGTTAATAAATAATGTGGTTGTTAATAGTATTCTTTACAGAAAATTTTCGTCTTTTATCCCATTTTACCTTCTATGAACATTGCAAAGATAGATATTTTTTTGAAAGTACCACCAAAATTTTAAAAAAAAATTCAACTTTTTTATGCAATATGTAAATCATAGACCAACAACATCTTATAGATGGCTAATTCTCTTTTCCCATCATTTTTCAGATCCAGACTGTTTTCACAAAGTGTCGAAAAATGGAAGAAAAATAAGGATTATTCCGTATTTTGTTATTAAAAAATCGTATCTTTGCAACCGTTTCTCGTAAAAAGCGAAATTTTATAAATACTTAATAATCATTATAATATGGTAATCAAAGACGATTTCACAACCCGCCACAACGGACCTTCCTGCGAGGAGGCCCAGAAAATGTTACAGACCATCGGCGTCCAATCGATGGACGAACTGATTGAGAAGACCGTGCCGGCCGCTATCCGCCTGCCGAAGCCGCTCGACCTGCCCGAAGGGATGCAGGAGGGCGAATACCTCAACCTCATCAACGCCAAGATGGCCAAGAACAAAATGTACCGCTCCTTCATCGGAATGGGCCATTACAACACCTATACTCCCGCCGTGATTCTGCGCAACGTGTTCGAGAACCCCGGCTGGTACACCGCTTACACTCCCTATCAGGCCGAGATTTCACAGGGCCGTATCGAAGCCCTCCTCAACTACCAGACCATGGTCAGCTCCCTCACCGCCATGCCGATGGCTAACGCCTCCATGCTGGACGACGCCACCGCCGCCGGCGAGATGATGCTGATGTTCTACCGCTGCCGCACCCGCGAACAGCAGAAAAACAACGTCCATAAATACTTCGTTTCCGAAGGCGTGTTCCCGCACTGCATCGGCGTGATGCAGACCAACGCCGCCGCTCAAGGCATCGAGCTCGTCATCGGCAAGGCCGACCAAGTGCAGCTCGATGAGACCTTCTTCGGCGCGATGATCCAATACCCGAACTACTGGGGCGGCATCCACGACTTCGCCGCTTTCACCGCCAAGTGCCACGAGCTCAAGATTTTCGTGGGCGTTGCCACCGACCTGTACGCCCTCACGCTCCTCACGCCTCCCGGCGAGTGGGGCGCCGACTGCGTGACCGGTTCCACCCAGCGTTTTGGCATCCCGATGGGCTTCGGCTCACCGGCCGCCGGCTTCTACGCCTGCACCGAGGAGTTCAAGCGCCAGATGCCCGGCCGTATCATCGGCATCACCGTTGACGCCGAAGGCGGCCGCGCCGTGCGTATGGCCCTCCAGATGCGCGAGCAGCACATCAAGCGCGAGAAAGCCACCTCCAACATCTGCACCGCCAGCGCCCTCACCGCCATCATGGCCGGCTTCTATGCCATGTGGCACGGCGCCGAAGGCCTGCGCAACAAAGCCACCAAAATCAACGTGCTGGCTGGCGTGCTGGCTTCCGAAGCGGCCAAATACGGTTTCAAACAGTACAATGAATACTATTTCGACACCCTCTGCCTCGAAACGCCCGAAGGCCTTACCTGCGAAGACGTGAAGAAGGTGGCCCTGTCGAAAGAGATCAACCTCTGCTATCACTGCGAGCGTTGCTTCACCGTCTCTCTGGACGAGACCGTGACCTTGAAGGATGTCAACGCCATCCTCGAGGTGCTGGCCATCACCGCCGGCAAGACCTTCACCCCGTATGTGTGCCAGGGCAACTGCGTTCCCGCCCTCCACATTCCGGAAAACCTGAAACGTAAATCCGAAATCCTCACGCAGGAAATCTTCCACAAATATCATTCCGAAACGGAGATGATGCGTTATATGAAGATGTTGGAAATCAAGGATTTGTCGCTCAACCGCGCGATGATTCCGCTGGGAAGCTGCACCATGAAGCTCAACGCCGCCGCCGAGATGCTGCCGCTGAGCTGGGCCGCTGCCTGCAACATCCATCCGTACGCTCCCGCCGACCAAACGCAGGGCTACCTCGAGATGATCGACGAGATGAGCCACTGGCTCTGCACCATCACCGGTTTCAAGGCCATGTCGTTCCAGCCCAACTCCGGTGCTGCCGGCGAGTATGCCGGTCTGACCGTCATCCGCAACTATCTGCACCACATCGGTCAGGGACACCGCAACATCTGCCTGATTCCCGCCTCCGCGCACGGCACCAACCCTGCCTCTTCCGCCAAGGCCGGCTTCCAGGTCTGCGTGGTGAAATCGACCGAGGACGGTGAAATCGACGTGAACGACCTCCGCGAGAAGGCCGAGGCCAACCGCGACAACCTCGCCTGCCTCATGATCACCTATCCCTCCACGCACGGTGTGTTCGAGGAGGCGGTGCTCGACATCATCAAGATCGTACACGAGAACGGCGGTCAGGTGTATATGGACGGCGCCAACATGAACGCGCAGGTGGGCTTGACCTCCCCCGGCACGATGGGCGCCGACGTGTGCCACCTCAACCTGCACAAGACCTTTGCCATGCCTCACGGTGGTGGCGGTCCCGGCGTGGGCACCATCTGCGTGGCCGAACACCTCGTGGACTTCCTGCCGAAGCACGCTTTGGCAACCGTCGGTGGCAAGAACGGCAGCCAGGTGGCCTCCTCGCCTTACGGCAGCGCCTACCTGTTGCCCATCACCTACGGCTACCTCAAGATGCTGGGCGGCGAGGGCTTGAAGCACGTCACCGAATGGGCCATCCTGAACGCCAACTACATCCGTGCCCGTTTGCAGAACGACTATAAAATTTTGTATACCGGCAAGAACGGCATGTGCGCCCACGAGATGATTCTCGACTGCAACGAGTTCGAGAAGAGCTGCGGCGTGCAGGTGGGCGACATCGCCAAGCGTTTGATGGACTACGGTTTCCACGCTCCCACCGTGGCCTTCCCGGTACACGGCACTTTGATGGTGGAGCCCACTGAAAGCGAGCCGCTGAGCGAGCTCGACCGTTTCTGCGACGCCATGCTCTCCATCCGTCAGGAAATCCGCGACATTGAAGAGGGCAAGGCCGACCGCACCAACAACGTCATCAAGCGCGCCCCGCACACGATGGGTGTGGTTTGCGCCGACACATGGGATCGCCCGTACACCCGCCAGCAGGCTGCCTTCCCGATGCCCGTTGCCGACAAGTACTGGCCGACCGTCAGCAAGATCGACGACGCCTTTGGCGACAGAAATCTGGTCTGCGTGCTGGAAAAGTAAGCAAACTGAAAATTGAAAACTGAAAACTGAAAGGTTTGAGGTTATGAATAAGAGTAGAAAGTGAGGGAAGGCTCTCGCTTTCTACTCTTATTATTTGTAATCGCACTGTCATTACAAATAAATAAGTTGTATCTTTGCAGCCATAAAATCAGTAGTAATTCCTAATGAACAATACTCTTTTCAACGTTGATCCCTCAAATAGGTGCGTGAAAACGATAAAGAAGGTCGGCGTTGCCGTATTGTTGGCATTCTATATCATCATGGTGCTTTGTGGTCTCATTTTTACTGCATGGTATGTCTCCCTCTCGTTTTGATGATGCATCGAATGTTAACCCCGTAAAAATATTGGCTATGAAAAAGTTACTTTTGTTTTGCGGTATGGCCGTTTTGATAATGGCTTCTTGCAAAAAAGAGGACACCGAGTATGGAACAACCGTCCAGATTGAATATCCCGCTTCGGCGTTGGTCATCCGCGACGCCGTAACGGATATCGACGGCAACAAATACGATGCGGTGCGGATTGGCGAACAGGTGTGGATGTCGATGAATATGCGCACGACCCATTTCGCCGACGGCACGGCCATTGCGGAAGGAAGCGAAATAAGTTACGAGGATGCGTTCCGCTATGCACCCGATAAGCCGGAGGGAATCAAAGGTTATGTGTATAACTGGAAGGCCGCTATGCACGGGACTGGCGGCACGGTGGAGAATCCGAGCGGTGTGCAGGGCGTTTGTCCCGACGGATGGCACCTGCCCAGCGAGGCAGAATGGCAGCAACTGACCGACTATCTATCAAGCCACAGTGAATACGTATGCAGTGGGACGGGCGAGAATGTCGCAAAGTCGCTTGCGTATGACCGCGAGTGGGATCAGTGTAGTGTGGGATGCGCCGTTGGACACAACCAGAACGACAATAATGCCACGGGTTTTTCCGCCGTTCCGGTCGGCTATTATCCCGGCTTGTTCACCAATTATGGGTGCAGCGCCTCGTTCTGGAGTGCGACTGAAGTCGATTCGGTGTCTGCGATGGGCGTGAATATGTACATGTCCGACTCCCTGGTGCATAGAACCATCTGCAACAAGGTCGGAGGTTTTTCCGTCAGGTGCGTGCGGAACGAATAGTTTCAAACACTATTTTCCTTACTTTTGCACGTTTTTAAAAATCAATCATGAAAAAAGTGCATTCCCTAAAATCCATCCGCATGGACATTCCAAAAATGTGCCTGCGGGTTTGTTCTATTTTGTTGATTTTCTTTGCTTTTGTGATGCCAGGGCAGGCGCAGCCCCTCGCGAAACACGTGGTACTCATCGGATTGGACGGATGGGCGGCGCACGACTTGGACAAAGCATCCGACATCCCGAATATCCGCATGTTGATGCAGGGCGGAAGCGTCACCATGCACAAACGCTCGGTGCTGCCTTCGTCTTCCGGTGTCAACTGGGCCTCGATGTTCATGGGCGTGGGGCCTGAATCGCACGGTTTTACCACATGGGATTCCGAAAAGCACGACCTTCCGTTTTCCTTTAAGAACGAGCACGGCATCTTCCCCTCCATCTTTTCCATTATCCGAGAAATCTACCCCAATGCGGAAACGGGCTGCACGTTCGAGTGGGAGCCTATCAAGTATGTCGTTGATACACTGGCTATCAGCTATGTAGAGTACTTCCCGGGCGGAGCCGACAGGGTGGAGGACAACTGCACCCGCCTTGAGCAGTACATCCGCGAGCACAAGCCGCTATTTTTCGCCCCCTGTTTCGATGGACTTGACGGCACGGGACACAGCAAGGGTTGGTACAGCCGCGACTATTACGACTACCTCACCCGCCTCGACCGCTGCATCGGCCGCATTATCCAGGCACTGAAGGACGCCGGCATCTATGATGAAACCGTTATCATCGTCACCGGCGACCACGGCGGCCATGACAAAGGCCACGGCACTTTGGCGATGGAGGATATGGAGAGTCCGCTGGTGATTTTCGGCAAGAATGTACGTCAGGGATATCAGATTAAAAGTCCTGTGGTACAATACGATGTAGCCGCTACTATCGCCTACGTGCTGGGCATTGAGCTGCCGCAAGTGTGGCGCGGCAAACCCGTGAAAGAGGCGTTCCGGTAGTTAGTCGTCTCTCCGTATCTTTGTCGTTGCTTTAAAAACCACTGTTTTATGAAGAAACTATTTATTTTGTCTGTTTTTCTTTGTGTTAGCTTATTGGTTTCCAATGCACAGGTTTTTCTTTTGCAGGAAGGTTTTGAAAACGGACTCCCTGCCGGATGGCGCAACGTGGATATGGACGGTGACGGGCAGGTCTGGGTCGTCCGCGACGGTGAGGACGGTTTTTTCCCTCACAACGGGAATTCCTGCATCACGTCCGACTCCTACGATCTGGAGGAGGACGAACCGCTTACGCCGGACAACTACTTGATTACTACGGCTATCCATATCCCGTCGGAGCTGACCGAAGCCAATCGTGTCGCCTTGTGGTGGTGGGTCGCCGCGCAGGATGGGAGCTTTCCTGCCGACCATTATGAAATATATGTATCCACGACGGGCAATGAGGTGACCGATTTCACCGATCCCGCCGTTTATTTTGAAACGCTTTCCACCGATGAGTGGAGACAGCATGCACTGAACCTTTCGGCCTATATCGGGCAGACCATCTACATCGCCTTTGTCCACAACCAGTGTGAGGATGAGTTCGTGATGAAACTGGACGACATTGAGGTGTCGTATTTTACCGAGTCCACCCTCATTGTGGGAACCGATGAAATGGATTTTGGGAGTGTGGTTGTGGGCGAACAAAGCCAGATCCGGTCGTTCCCCGTCTCGACAGCCTTTTTGAACGAGTCGCTTACCCTATCGGTCATGCCGCCTTTTGAGGTTTCTTCCTGCGGTGTCAATTTTTCGCAACGGATTACAATTCCCGCCGACCTTTTCATTACGGTATATGTGCGTTATACACCGACCGCTGCAGGCACCGATGTCGGCAGTGTGCAGATCAGCAGTGGAGACTTTCTCTTGAGTGTGACCCTACATGGGACGGGGGTGGATTGTTCGGAGGCGTTGGCGCTGCCTTTCCACGAGGACTTCGAGGTAGATATATCCCCTTGCTGGACCAATTCCGACTTGGACGAGGACGGCATGACGTGGATGTGGGTGAATGAAGGTTTCGGGCACGAAAGCGACGGGTGCTATGTTTCCATGTCGTACGATGAGGAGGAGTGGGTGGACATTCGGCCCAACGACTGGCTGATCACCCCGCGTCTGGCAATTCCTGCAAATGGGGCGCATCTCAGCTGGTGGGTGGCTGCTTACGCGGAAGACTGGCCGGTGAATGTCTATGACGTGCTGATTTCCACTAGTGGGACAGCTCCGGAAAACTTCACCTCCGTTTTTTCGGAGGCCACAACTACCGAAAACTTCCAGCAGCGCTCGCTGGACCTCAGCGACTATGCCGGACAGAACATCCATATCGCGTTCGCCCACCATACCAACACGGACGAAATAGAGGACAGCTACGGGCTCTCCATCGATGATATCTCCGTGGAGGCGGGCAGCTGCATCCAAGAAAATAGGGAAGAAGCGGATATCCTTTTGTATCCGAATCCCGCCAGCGATGTCTTGAATGTCAGCTTTGTAAACGGATGTGAGATTTTGATTTACAATACATTAGGGCAAATTGTCTATCAGGATAAAGCGGTTTGCGATGAGGTTCGCGTTGATACGCAGGCTTTCGCCCCCGGCACTTATTTCGTGCAAGTCAAGGGTGAAAAGAACTGCGTGAAGCGTTTTGTCGTGAAATAATTCTGTATAGGCAAAAAAAAGAAAGAGGGTGACCGATCGGCCACCCTCTTTTGTTACATTCAAAGATGTTGTTTAGCAGAGTTCGTGGATCACGAGGCCGGAGCGGAGTTTCGGCTCGAACCAGGTGGTCTTCGGAGGCATGATGTTGCCGGTGTCGGCAATGTCGATGATCTGCTTCATGCTGACGGGATAGAGGGCGAAAGCCACCTTCATCTCGCCGTTATCGACGCGGCGTTTCAGTTCGCCGAGACCGCGGATACCACCCACGAAGTCAATGCGCTTGTCGGTGCGGAGGTCCTTGATGCCGAGCACTTTGTCGAGCACGAGGTTGCTGAGGATGGTCACATCCAGCACGCCGATCGGGTCGTTGTCGTCGAAGGTGCCGGCCTTGGCGGTCATCTTGTACCAGTGGCCGTCGAGGTACATGCTGAACTCGTGCAGCTTGGCGGGCTTGTAGATGTCGGTGCCCATATCCTGCACGTCGTAGCTTTCGCTCACGGCGGCGATGAACTGCTCCTTGCTGAGGCCGTTGAGGTCTTTCACCACGCGGTTGTAGTCGATGATATTCAGCTGGTTGTCGGGGAAGATGACGGTCATGAAGTAGTTGTACTCTTCCTTGCCGGTGTGGTGCGGGTTCTGCTCTTTTTTCTCCTGTCCCACGAGGGCGGCGGCGGCGCTGCGGTGATGGCCGTCGGCGATGTACATGGCGGGAACCTTGGTGGCGAACAGTTCGACAAGTTCGGCGATCATGGCTTTGTCGTCGATAACCCAGAAGCGGTGGCCGAATCCGTCTTCCTTGGCGATGAAGTCATAGATGGGCTTTTGTGCGGTGACGGATGCCACGATTTCGTCGATGCGGGCCACGGCGGGGTAGGCGAAGAAGACGGGTTCCACGTTGGCGTTGGTGATGCGGACGTGTTTCATGCGGTCCTCTTCCTTGTCCTTACGGGTGAGCTCGTGTTTCTTGATGATCTTGTTGACATAGTCCTCGCTGTAGGCGCAGGCCACGATGCCGTACTGCCATTTGGCGTTGGCATCCTTCGGGTTCATGCTCTGGGCA
>JAEEGJ010002996.1_pt1 | contig 71296 bp, 61 predicted proteins | sample 8958761 | NCBI WGS metagenome assembly JAEEGJ01 (sample SAMN16246546, study PRJNA631951) | gut metagenome | biome: gut microbiome; feature: rumen; material: RS-attached | host: Bos | place: Iran: Karaj | collected 2018-10 | reverse complement strand
AGATTTGATTGAAAGGCTGAAATGAAGAAGCTAATGGACATCCTACCTATAAATAACAGAAATGAGAACAATGAAACTCTGGAGAATTACATTTGCCTTGCTCGCAGCATTCTCCCTCGCCTCTTGCAGCAGCGACGATGATACCGATACCTACGAAGCAATAGAACTTAGTGGAACATGGCAAAAGGTGTATGACGAAGGCATAGCTGATGCTGGTATCGTGCAGTACACATTCCTTCCACAGTCTGCGAATAACGGCACCGTTGATATATTCACCTCCGACTGGGCAGCAGGCGACACCACAGTTTATCGCATCTACACCGTTACCGATGCTGGACATCTGCATATTTCTCCCATACCTGATGATACCTCAGTTGCCCTCACCGTGGATTGCGACATCCGCAGCCTCACCAGCACGCAGATGATTTGGAACAAGCATGATACAAATGAGGAAATATCAAAGTTCAAGAAAGTAAAGTGAAGTAAAAAGCGATTCCATATTACGAGCCAGCCGTTGATTATTAGCGACTGGCTCGTTTTTTGCAGAGCCCTACATGTGATATCCACGGCTTCGACTTTGCTGTCGTTCTTCCTTCATGTCCTGAACAATATAGGAGAGTTGTCCCTTTACCTTCTCACACTCATCAGATTTCAAGAAGGGTAGCGAGGCCTTGAGCACAGTGCCAGCAGCTTCCTCCTTGTCAGACTGACTATTCATATAGCGTTTGTTAATTGTAACTGGTCTTCTAAAGCATCCTCTTCCAGACCGCAACACAGACTGACATCTACACCTCATGGAAAAATGGAAAGGCCAAGGCCGGATATTATCGTGCAAAATAGTATAATATTTTGTTTGCCTCTACTAATATGTACGTATATTGCTGTTTTTAAGGATTTTAGCAGAAATTTTACTTCTACTTTCCTTCTACTTTCCTTCTACTTTACCTCTACTTTCCTTCTACCTTTCCTCTACCAATCATCTACACATAGGAAGAAGGCGTGGTATTGTCCTTAAGTGACGTGCAAGATTCATGATTTCCATCAGATGGAAGAAATGTTCCCATACTGGGAATATGGTGTTCCCAGCCTGGGAACAGAACATTCCCACAGTGGGAATATAGTATGTGCCCATGGCTTCCTGTTTGTCGAGATAAGGTAGCCAGTTAGTAGAGGGATAGTAGAGGATTAGTAGAAGGTTAGTAGAAGTAAAGTAGAAGAAAAGTAGAAGAAAAAAGTTATGGAAATTTCACTAAAGTCGCTTAAAATCAATAACATAGCAGACTTGTTCCAATCATTTTGTAGAGGTAAATGCGATTTCTATGATTTTTTGATAATGCTAATTGGTTATCATATACCCTTTCACATGAAATGCACGGCTTCTTGGGGAAGAAGCTGTATGCAGCCTAGGCGCCAAGCAGATTAACCATGAAGTCATTACTTTCATAAACTATACTAAATATCGGTGCGAAAGTACGATTATTCGATTGGAAATGGCTACCTTTGCCACTGTATATTAAATAGGTATGTGACATGAACGAAAATCACAGGCGTAAAGTATCGAGAAACAAAGTCAAGGCGATAGTCTTTGCCATAGCCATTATGTTGGTGGTGGCTATAGCGCTGTTAAGCGGTACCGTATCGTTTTGCTCGTGTTCGGCGAACGAGGATAATGCGACGGAGATCGTCAATCAGCCAACTATCAGCCGCATCCAGGAGCGTGGCATGTTGCTGGTGGGGACTACAGGCGACTACAGACCGTTGTCTTTCCGTGAAGATGACGGGACTTATTGGGGCTTCGGCATCGAAGTGGCTGGGGAGATAGCCAGGCGATTGGGTGTCGGACTGCAGTTCGTGCCCACCTCATGGCCTACCCTTTCGGCAGACGTTCAGGCTGATCCGCAGACCTTCGACCTCGCCATCGGGGGCATCACTATCACCGATGCACGCCGCGAGACGATGCTGATGAGCGACGGCTATCTGGCCAACGGCAAGACCATCCTCTGCCGTACTGAGGATGCCAACCACTACAAGTCATTAGCCGATATCGACATGCCCGAAGTGCGCGTGATGGTGAATCCTGGCGGACTGAATGAGAAGTTCGCCAACGCAAATCTCACCCACGCCACCATCATCGTCCATCAGAAGAATGAGGAAATCCCAACGCTCATTGCAGAGGGCGAGGCTGACGTGATGATAACAGAGATTACAGAGGCTCCTTACTATGTGCAGGCAGACCCGCGCCTGGCTGCTCCGCTATTAAACGAGCCGTTTAATCACGGTGAAATTGGTGCGCTGATGCACAAAGGTCAGGAGGACTTGCTACAACTGGTAAATGATGTCATCCGCCAGATGAAGTCCGACGGTTCTCTCCGCCAACTGCACGAAAAATACGGATTGGTATATGCCTATTAGTTACCCAAAGCATGGATTTGTGGCAGGAGCTGGCGCGTGGCGTCGGCTCCTGACTGTATCATACGGGCTGCGATCTTGTTGCCGAAGCTGGTGACATCGTAGTCGGGCAGATAGGGATGGATGAGGATGTCGGCCTGCTGTTTGTTGGTGATATATTTCTCGATGTCAGGACGGTTCAGGATCCAGTTGAGGATGCCACCCACGCCTAAGAGGTCGGCAAGGGCGGAGAGTGCCGAGAGATCCGTCTGCTGGCGGGGTTTCTGGTCATTCTGTTGCAGGTCGACGGCGATGACGATGTCTGCCCCCATCTGCCGGCATACATCGACAGGCAGATTGTTGAGCATACCGCCATCAACGAGTTTACAGTTATCTCTGTCCACAGGCTTGAACACACCAGGGATGGCCATCGAGGCCCTCATGGCCTGAGCCAACGCACCCTGACGGAGGATGACCTCTGAGCCACTGCGGATGTCGGCAGCCACACAGCAGAAAGGAATCTTGAGTGAATCGAAACTCGCACATCCCTTCAAGGTCAGCATCGAGTCGAGCAGGTGTTCGATCTGACTGCCTTTCATCATCCCAAACCCTTTCGACTGACGGTCGCGAATGGGAAAGCCGAAGACATAAGTCACGCCATCGACGGTTGTATAGGGTTCGTTAGCCAGCGAGGCCCTGCGGTCGGTGAGCAGCGTGAGCCACTCCTGGGTACGGAACATCGTTTCGAGATCCGAGGCGGTATAGCCTGCCGCATAGAGTCCGCCCACGATGGAGCCAATCGAGGTGCCAACGATGTAATCCACATGGATGCCAGCCTCTTCAAGCACTTTCAGCACGCCAACCTCTGCGGCACCCTTGGCACCACCGCCTCCCAACGCCAGTCCGATCTTCGGACGGTCTGCCAATGCCGGCATCATCAGCGTCAGGCACAAAACCATATTGAGTATCCTTTTCATATCTGCTTTTCTGTTTGAAGGCACAAAAGTAGCAATTATTTCCCAAATAGCAAAGGAAATGAAAAAATAATTGTAACTTTGGCTTCGCCGAAGGTACTCACGTTCGGAAATGCCCAAATAAATTTGGCAATTCGCTCACTTATTCGTACCTTTGCACCATAAATGACAAAAAGACCATCGATATGAAACTAAAAAGGCTATTCTTAGGAGTGCTGGTGCTCTTGGCCGGGCTGAACGGTCTGGCACAAAACCAGAAGGACGGTCCGTCACAAGACCAGAAGAAGATGAACGCGTTTATTGACCAGCTGATGTCGAGGATGACCGTCGAGGAGAAACTCGGACAGATGAACCTGTTGCCTGGCACCTCAGCCACGACGGGAGAGTTGAAGAACAGTCCGCTGCTATCATTGATAGAGCAGGGCAAGTTAGGCACCGTGCTGAACCAGAAGGGCGTGGAAGGTATCCGGCAGTTGCAGGACGCCGCGAAGAGAAGTCGTCTGGGCATTCCCGTACTCGTAGGCATGGACGTGATTCACGGCTACGAGACCATCTTCCCTATCCCTCTGGGCATATCGTGCAGCTGGGATCTGGAGGCCATTGAGCAGGCAGCGAGGATAGCCGCCAAGGAGGCCACCGCCGACGGCATCTGCTGGACCTACAGTCCGATGGTGGATATCGCCCTCGATGCCCGTTGGGGCCGCATCGCAGAGGGCAACGGTGAGGATCCGTTCTTGGGCAGTCGTATCGCTGAGGCTTTGGTGAGGGGTTATCAGGGTAACTACGGTCCAGAGAACATGATGGCCTGCGTGAAGCACTATGCCCTCTACGGCGGAGCTGAGGCAGGGCGCGACTATAACACGGTGGACATGAGTCACGTGAGGATGTACAACCAGTTCTTCCCGCCCTATGAGGCAGCCGCCAAGGCTGGGGCAGGATCGGTGATGACCTCGTTCAACATCGTTGACTACATACCCGCAACGGCCAACAAATGGCTTATCGACGACGTGCTGCGCAAGCAGTGGGAATGGAATGGTTTCGTGGTGACAGACTACGGCGCCATCGCTGAGATCACGAAGCACGGGCTGGGCGACCTGCAACAGGCCTCGGTGCTGGCCCTGAAAGCCGGCACGGATATGGACATGTGTGCCGAAGGCTTTATCAACACCCTCGAACAGTCGCTGAAAGAGGGCAAGGTGACGATGGCTGAGATCGATCAGGCCTGCCGTCGCGTGCTCGAGGCAAAATACATCTTAGGTTTGTTTGACAACCCCTACCGTTTCCTCGACCCCAAGCGCCACGATACGGACATCTATACCCCAGCGCACAGACAGGCAGCACGCCAGCTGGCAGCGGAATCGTTCGTGCTGCTGAAAAATGAAAGAATTAAAACATTAAATAATGAAAAGGTGCTGCCGCTGAAGAAGCAGGGGAAGATCGCGCTCATCGGACCGATGGCCGACAACCGCATCAACATGGCAGGCACCTGGGCACCAACAGCCACCAACGAGCGCTATGCCACGCTTAAAGAGGCGATGGAGAAGGCGCTGGCAGGCAAGGCGACGGTCAGTTATGCACAAGGCTGCAACTTCACCAGCGACTCCACCCTGCAGAAGGACGGCGGATTCTACCGTCAGACACCTTTCAAGGATGCAGAACAGTTGAAACGTGAGGCCCTTCAGATCGCCCGTGATGCCGACGTCATCGTCTGCGCGATGGGAGAGTCGGCAGAGATGAGCGGCGAGTGCAGCAGCCGTGCTACGCTGGAGATCTTCGATACACAGCGGGAGCTGTTAGAGGCCCTGCTCGCATTAGGCAAGCCCCTGGTGGTGCTGAACTTCGCTGGCCGTCCGACGGTGCTGACATGGGAGAACAATCACGTGCCAGCCATCCTGCAGGTTTGGTTCGGCGGCAGTGAGGCCGGCGATGCCATCTGCGACGTGCTCTTCGGCGACAAGGTGCCCTGCGGCAAGCTTACCACCTCGATGCCTCAGGCCACAGGACAGGAGCCGCTATACTATAACTATTTACCGACAGGAAGGCCCGTGGGAGAAAGCCAAAGCACTTTCTCGAAATTCGCCAGCAACTACTTCGACGTGCGCAACGACCCGCTGTTCCCCTTCGGATTCGGGCTGAGCTATACCAACTTCGAATACAGCGACATCCGCCTCGACGGGCGTAAGGCATCCGTGACGGTCACCAACACAGGTGACTATGACGGCGTAGAAATCGTACAGCTTTATATTCACGACGTCGTGGCCAGCATCACTCGTCCCGTCAAGGAACTGAAAGGTTTCCAGCGCATCCATCTGAAGAAGGGTGAGAGCAAGGAAGTGACGTTTGAGATTACCGACGACCTGCTGAAGTTCTACAACAGCAGCCTCGAATACGTGTTGGAGCCTGGCGAGTTTGAGATCATGATTGGTCCGGACAGCAGTCTGAAGCATCTGAAGAAGACCGTGCTTACTGTCAATGCGGCCTACGGCCTGAATGATAAATGATGAATGATAAATGACAATGGATATTACAGAAAGATTTTTAAATTACACGAAGTTTGACACGCAGTCGGCTGAGGACAGCCAGACGGTGCCGAGTACCGCCAAACAACTGGTGTTTGCGGAGTACCTGAAAAAGGAACTGGAACACGAGAGCTTGAGCAACGTCGAGCTCGACGACAAGGGCTATCTCTATGCCACGTTGAAGTCGAACATGAAAGGGGCGGATAGCAAATCATCACAACCGATTCCCACCATCGGCTTTATCTCACATTACGACACGAGCCCAGACTGCTCAGGAGCAGACATCAAGCCACAGATCGTGCGCAACTACGACGGATCGGAGATATTGTTAGGAGTAAGGAGAGAAGGAGTAAGTAGAGAAGGAGATCAAATCATCATGTCGCCACAGCGATTCCCGGAGTTGCTGAGCCATATAGGCGAAGACCTCATCGTGACTGACGGCCAAACGCTCTTGGGCGCTGACGACAAGGCGGGCATCGCAGAGATCGTCGAGGCGATGTGCTGGCTGAGGGATCATCCAGAAGTAAAGCACGGCGACATCCGCATCGCCTTCAATCCTGACGAGGAGATCGGCATGGGCGCCCACCACTTCGATGTGGATAAATTCGGCTGCGACTGGGCCTATACGATGGACGGCGGCGACGTGGGCGAACTGGAGTTTGAGAACTTCAACGCTGCCAGCGCTAAGATATATATAAAAGGTGTAAGCGTGCATCCGGGCTATGCGAAGGGTAAGATGGTGAATGCCTGTCGTCTGGCGGCAGAGTTCGTGGCGATGCTGCCGGCAGAAGAGACACCTGAGCAGACGGAAGGCTACCAGGGTTTCTACCACCTGACAGGTATGCAGGCCAACGTGGAAAACGCCAAACTGAACTACATCATTCGCGACCACGACCGTGAACGCTTCGAAGACCGCAAGCGCACGATCCAGAAGTGCGCAGAGCAGATGAACGAGACATACGGCGAGGGAACGGTCACCTGCGAAGTCTCTGACCAATACTACAACATGAAGGAGAAGATCGATCCTCAGATGCACGTCATCGACCTCGTGCTGCACGCCATGCAGGACTGCGGTGTGGCTCCAAAGGTGAAGCCCATCCGTGGGGGTACAGACGGTGCCCAACTGTCATTCCGCGGTCTCCCCTGCCCCAACATCTTCGCCGGCGGCGTGAACTTCCACGGCCCGTATGAGTTTGTGAGCATACAGTCGATGCAGAAGGCCGTCGAGGTGATTGTCAGGATCTGTGAACTGACGGCGGGGTTTAATCTTTGAGGAGCCAGGAGTCAGGAGTCTGGAGTCAGGAGGTCTACGCCTTCATTAGGGCATCGAGCGCCTCCAGTTCACCAACCACCCAGATGATGTCTCCTTCCTGGAAGCGGCGGTTCGGACGGAAAGCGGACAGGCTCTCCTTTCCCTCCTCCAAGCCGACGACCATACAACTGTAGAGGTCGCGGATGCCACTCTCGATGAGCGTCTTGCCGATGAACGGACTGTCGCTGCCAATGACCAGCTGACGCAGTTTCATCTCGCGCATCTCCACATCCGGATCCTCGCCGAAGCGTTCCTTTTCGAGCGCATCGCGGAATGTCGTGAACTGCGCGTCGCTACCAATCGCCTGGAGCACATCGTAGGGGAAAACGACATAATCGCCATCAGGGATGTTCACCCGTCGCCCACCACGCATGATACTGCTGATCAGCACGCCATACTTCTGTCCCAGGTTCAACTGCTTCAGCGACTGACCCATCCACAGTGAATCCGCAGGCACCTCAAAGTCAGCGATATGGACATCACGGTCGAGCAGACGTCCCTCATACAACGGACGCTTCTTGCCGTGCACCTGTGCCTCGATCTCCCGTGAACGCAGGTTCTGGATGAAGAGGCGTTCGAGCGTGATGCTTCGATGCTTGATCCAACGGGAGAATACTATGCCCACCACGACGACGATGCCAAAGCAGATCAGCAGGGCACTGGCGAAGTGCGTCAGATAGTTGCACACATAGAAGATGAAAGCCACAGCAATAATCACACGCACGAGGATGGTGAAGAGCAGCGGCAGACGGTTACGGTTGCTCTCTGCCCACAGCGCCTTGAACTCTTCGCTTTTGTTCTTCTTCATCACCATTGCCCGCAGGAACGGTGCGATGATGATGATCGTCAGGATGCCCGTGATGGCATTGGCGTATGGCCGCAGTTCCTGTCCAGGCAGCAGCGTGTGCATAAAGGGCAGTGCGAAGGTGAACATCAAAGCGATGGCCGCCGACGAAAGAATAGAATAGACTATGGTATTGATGGTCATCTGCGTCAGCAACCGCTTCCAGTTGCTCTGCTGCTGTGTGTGCTCATGACTCATCGACAGATGGTTCAGCGACAGGATCAGTTTCTTGGGCAGATGCCGTTCGAGTCTGTTGTATGCCGGCGTAGCCAGACGGATCATATACGGCGTAAGGAACGTGGTGGTGACAGACACAGCCACGACCACAGGATAGAGGAAATCGCTGATGACTCCCAGCGACAGGCCCAGCGAGGCGATGATGAACGAGAACTCACCAATTTGCGCCATCGAGAATCCACAGCGCATGGCCGACTTCAGCGACTCACCACCCAGCATAAACGATATCGTGCCGAAGACCGCCTGACCTACGAGAATCGTCAGCACCAGCAACAGGATAGGCAGGGCATAGTCTACCAGGATCTTCGGATCGACGAGCATACCCACCGACACAAAGAAGATGGCACCAAAGAGGTTCTTCACCGGCTCCACCAGTTTCTCGATGCGCTCTGCCTCGACCGTCTCTGCCAGAATGCTACCCATGATAAACGCGCCGAAAGCCGAGCTGAAGCCCACCTTCGTAGAGAACACAGCCATCGCACAGCAGAGTCCCAGCGACACCACCAGCAGCACCTCGTTATTGATGAGACTGCGCACTCGACGGAGGAACAGCGGGATGGCAAAGATACCCACCACGAGCCAGAGGATTAGGAAGAAGGCAATCTTCATGATGGCCTCAATCATCTGACCGCCTTCCAAGTCATTGCCGCTGGCGACGGCACTCAGCATCACCATCATCACAATGGCGAGGATATCCTCCAGTATCAGCACGCTCATCACCATTCCGGCGAACTGCTGCTGTCGCAGTCCCAGGTCGTCGAAGGCTTTATAGATGATCGTCGTCGATGACATCGCCAGCATACCGCCGAGGAAGATGCAGTCCATCTTGCTCCAGTGGAAAGCCTGACCCACCAACACACCCAGCATCGACATAAAGAAGATGATGGTACAGGTGGAGATGATCGGCGAGGCACCCATCTTCAGGATCTTCTTGAACGAGAAGTCGAGACCCAACGAGAACAACAGGAACATCACGCCGATGTCTGCCCAGAGGTGCACGCTGGCGTGATCGACCACCGATGCCGTGTAGGGCATATTGGGACTGACCAGGAAACCGGCAACGATATATCCCAGCACTAACGGTTGCTTGAGCCGCTTGAAAATCAGTGTCACAATGCCTGCCACCACAAGGATGAGCGCAAGGTCATTAATCAATTCAGGAATCTCTGACATGTATTTTGAACTTTGAACTTTAAACTTTGAACTTTGAACTTTATGATTACTGCGGCGTCAATACCACTGCACGGCGTTGGTGTTGCCGGAACGCTTGTCGTACTTCAGGGCATCGGTCAGCGTCGAGGCATTACAACGGAAGGAGAAGTTATAACTGGTGTAAGGCGCCAGCATCACGTCGCACGACATACTGAAACAGTGCAGGTCGCGGGAGAGCGACATACGCGTCATCGCGATCTTCTTGTTGTCGAAGTCGTAGCCGGAATTGAAGGCGATGTTCCATCCGTCGCTCAGTTGCAAGTTACCGCTGAGGTTCAGCGTCTGGCTGATCTTGTAGGGATAGCGCATCGTGTTGTAGTTGAACTTCTTGTTGTCCCTGTCCTCATTTATGGAGATGGTGTAGCCGAGATGCAGGCTCCAGGGCATCTTGAACTTCATATAGCCATCCTCATCAGTATCCGCCTTAGACTTCTCATTCCTGGCGTGCGTCGCCTTCTCCGCTTCGAGGTCCACGTTGCTGTCCACCGTGTCCCATTCATCATCATCGTCCTCCTGCTTACGTTTCTTCTTGTCCTTGTCGTCGTCAACCTTCTGACCTGTGAGGCGCTTAAACAGCTTGATCACCTTTTCGTTGTTCAGGTTGTAGTCGAGATTTTGCGATATGCCCTGCCAGCGTCCCCACTTGCCCTGACCCCAGTAGGTGGTGTGCTCACTCACTCGCGGCGTGGCGCCCACACTGTCGGCCTCATATACATACGAGGCGAACTGGGCAGCAATATTCAGTGTATACGATTTCGTGAGTTTCAGTCTCAAGTTGGTTCTCAGGTCACTCAACGGCCGGATGTCCGCAGCGAAGTTGTACGACATGTGTGCCGAGAGTTCGTCGATCAGGCTGATCTTCTTGAAGCCTGTCGTATCCTTGTCAGACTTGACCTTCATCTCCACGTTGTTCTTCAGGTCGAAACTGACCTCTCCTCGCATACCCTTGCTCGGAGCACGGTAGATACAGATGTCGTAGGGCGAGTACTCCACATACGACACATTACCGTCGGCATCCGTCTTCTGATAGGTCTTATAGTAACCGTAACAGGGGTCGCCGAAGTCCGGTGCGTAACTGAAGCCGATAGACGGTGTGACGACGTGACGGATGGCCTGTATCTTATCGCCAAAGAGTTTGCGGCTGGGGGTATAGAAACCATAGAGCTTCGTGTCGACATTGAGTGACAAGTTCCAATCGTAGACATTATAGAATCCCGTCACCGTGTCCGTTATCTCCTTCTGCGCGTCAGTGTCCCAGTATTTCTCAGCCCGCCTGAACAGCGTACGGTCGGTGAAGTTAACACTGGGGGTGATATTCAGATAGCCAAAAGCCAAAAAGGTAGCCTTGATGGGAATGGTGTGCTGCATACCGTTCTGCCAGTCCTTGGCCAGGCTGGTGTGCAGAATCCGATCCTCCTTCACGTTGGTAATCTGGTTCTTGAAGGTACCAGTATAAGACATAGAGATCTTCTCATACCACTTAGCCGATCCCGCAGCCTTCTTCCGTTTGAAGGGATAGAACTGTGAGATCGTTACGCCGAGCGTTGGCAATTCTACGCTCAGGGTCGAGTCGCGCATGTTCTGCGTGAGGTTGAATGAGGAGTTGATTGACATTCCGATGCTGGAGAAGCCCGTATTAAAACCCACGGCCGACGTACGCGTCGACTGCGTCCTCGTTGTGGGGTTATACATCGAGGTGAGGTTGTTGGCGTCATAGGACGTCGAGGAGTAGTTCACGCGGGCATTGAACGAGCGGTAGGGATTGGCCTTCGTGTCCTGGGTGTGGTTCCAATTCAACTTGAGGTCCGTTGTCTTCAGGTAGTCGGGCATATTCTTCTCGCCCCTGATGGAGTTCTGGTAACTGATGAGGAAGCTGCCGCTGAAACGGTAGCGCTTCCGATAGTTCGATGTGGCAGTAACACCCCACGAGCCTTTCGTATAAATCTCACCCAGCAACTTCAAGTCCATCTTGTCGCTGATGGCGAAATAATAGCCGCCGTCACGCAGATAGAAGCCCTTATCCGACTCGTCACCATATGTAGGCATGATCAGTCCGCTGGAGTAACTCTTCGTGAAGGGGAAGAAGCCGTAGGGAACAGCTAACGGTAACGGCACGTCAGCCACGACAAGATAAGTGGGTCCGAACACCACGTCCTTTCCTGGCCGCACCTTCGCACGCGACATCGCCAGATAGAAGTCCGGATGCGGATCATCACAGGTCGTATAGCGGCCGTGCTGCAGATACATCTCCCCGTCAGGCCCGCGCTTCGATATCTCACTGGTCAGGAATCCGTCGTCCTGTTGGGTGTACACATCCTTGATCAAGCCCTTCTTCGACTTGAAGTTGAACGACATCGGACCCGTCTGATACTCGTCGCTGCCCATTTTGAACACCGGCGAGCCGATGGTCTGCTGTGTGGTCGAGTCGAGCCTACCCTCCGCATGCACGATATTACTGTCGAGGCTCATGAAGATCTTCTCACTCGCCAGATCCATATTCTGGTACTTCACCTTCGAGTCGCCATACAGCCTGGCCTGCGAGATGATGGCCTCGTAGGTCAGCGAGTCGTTGGCGGAATACTCCACCGGTGAGTCGATGCCGCTTTTCCGGCTACGGTTGATGCTGTCGAGAGCCAGCGAGTCATCCACAGCCTTATTGTGCTTCCAGATGGCCAGTTCGAGTGAGTCCATCGTCGTCGTGTCGCGCTTCAGTTTGGCTGCTGCCTCCTGGAGCACCGTCGTGGGAGATGCCGGCATCACCAGCGAGTCGCCCTTCGTGAAGCCGTCGCGGATCACGTCGACCGCCGCCTGCACGCTGTCGCGGGACACCTCGTCAGTCAATAGGCTATCCTCCGGCATCTCATGATTAGAAATCTCTGTCAGGAACAGACTATCGGCCCTTGGAATTGCCACATTGACATCTGGCAGCGCAGGCATCTGTTTTATCGGTGCAGCCTGTTGGGTTTGCTGCTGTATAACAGCAGCTGCTCCGTTTTCCTCCCCTTTCTCGCGGTTCTTATCCGACCTCAGGGACGCAGGCGTACACGCCATCATCAGCATGAAGGCGCCCAATAGCCATATGACCGCGTGTTTCCCTCTCAACTCTCCTTTACTCCTTCTCTCCTTTACTCCTAACTCCTTACTCAAACATATCCACCCACTTCTGGAACCGCTTGATGCCGTCCCAGCCGAACTTCTCCAGCGCCCGCATCGCTTCTACGACAGTACGCTCGCTGTCCGGTCTGGTCTTCGAATAGAACTTATCCGCATAACACACCACCTGCTCCTCCAGCTCCTCAGGCATATAGTCTTCGTGGGGCAAGGGCAGTTGCTGCTGCTCAATGTCCCACGCCGTCAGTCCTGTGCCCGTATGCCTTTCACACACGCGCGCGTGGCGAATCCACCCATCCTCACGTAACATCCGTCCGCCGATGATACCGTGACGGATATAGGGCTCCGTGCCGTGGCAGTGGATGCCCGGCGCGTCACACTCGCGGATGCCGATATCGTGCAGCATCGCCGCTTCTTCGAGGAACTCGCTGTCCAGTTTCAGTTCCGGGTGCTTCTTCGCAATCAGCAGGCAGCGATCCGCCACCTGCCGACTGTGAATTATTAGAAGTCTCCTGAGATCATCATCCTCAGGATAGTATTTGTCAATGATTTTCTGATAGTCCATATTCTATTTCTTTGGCACGGATTTCACGGCTTTAATGAATTAAAGACACGGCTGGTTGCAAAGAAAAGCAGTGTCTCTTTATTAAAGAGCCGTGTAATCCGTGCCTGAAAATACTACGCTTCACGTTCAATCCAAGCTATCGTATCTCCCTGACGGATCTGCTGTCCAGGCTTCACGCTGATGTCCACCAGCTTACCACCCATAGCAGCGGGGATCTCGACAATCTCGCCCCACTTCGTCTGGAGATAGCAGAACACGTCGCCCTCCTTGTACTTCTGACCGATGAACGGCTCGATGCAAGCAGCAGGCACGCCCTCGCCGCCAAAGCTCCAGATCAGCTGTCCGGCTAACGGAGACTTCACGGCGTCGGCCTTCGCATGCTTGATGGCGTCGATCTCCTCCTGAGAGATCTTCTTGCCACCACCCAGCTTTGCGTCCTTCGCCTTCTGGATGTCGGCCAGCAGGTTCTTCTTCGCCTGACCGCTCTTGAATGGACGATACTGCTCGGGGTGCATAGCCAGTTCGAACAGTTCCTCGTCGTCGGGACCATATTCCCAGCCGTTCTCGTCCATCTCCTTGCGGAAGCCGTCGAGGGCATTGTCGAGCAGCGTATGGGGATCCACATCCGTGAACTCCAGTTTCTTCTGTGCAGCCAGTTCCTTCAGTTCGGGAGCAATCTCGCCTGGCACCTTGCCGCTCTTGCCGAGGATCATACCCCAGATGGCGTCGTCCATCATCACATAGCGGCCCTTGCCCTGCTCCATCGTCAAGAGGTTCATCAGGGCGATGTTCTTTGTGTACTGCGAGAACGGTGTCACCAATGGGGGATAACCCACCTTCGGCCATACGTACTCCACCTCGTTGAACAGCTTCACGAGCATATCGTCCATCGTCAGCTCTGCCTCACCCTTCTGGGCACGCAGCTTGTTGATCATCGTCATGATACCGCCAAGATCGGCCATCATCGAACCCATCATACCACCAGGCAGTCCGCAACCGAGCAGCAGCGAGCTCATGTGCTTGTTGGCGGGGTTGATGAAGTAGCCGAGCCAGTCGTCGATGAACTCCTGCGTCAGCGTACGGGCCTGCATATATGCGTTCATATTCAGGTCAGCCACCTCGAAGCCCTCGTTCTTCAGCATCGACTGCACGGAGATGATGTCCGGATGCACCTTACCCCACGACAGCGGTTCGATGGCGGTGTCAATCACGTCGGCACCGTTGTTACACACCTCGAGGATCGAGGCCATCGACAGGCCTGGGCCAGAGTGACCGTGATACTGCACGATGATGTCAGGGTGCTTTGTCTTGATGGCCTTCGTCAGGGCGCCGAGCATAGCGGGCTGTCCGATACCGGCCATATCCTTCAGACAGATTTCCTCCGCACCTGCGGCGATCACCTCCTCAGCAATCCTTGAGTAATACTCGACGGTATGCACGGGAGAGGTCGTGATGCAGAGTGTAGCCTGTGGCGTCATACCGCCCTCCTTCGCCCACTTGATGCTGGGGATGATGTTTCTTGTGTCGTTCAGTCCGCAGAAGATACGGGTGATGTCCACACCCTGGGCGTGCTTCACCTTATACATCAACGCGCGCACGTCGTCGGGCACGGGATACATTCGCAGGGCGTTCAGACCGCGGTCGAGCATGTGCGTCTTGATGCCCACCTCGTTGAAGGGCTTACAGAAGGCCCTCACGGCGAGGTTCGGGTTCTCACCCGCCATCAGGTTCACCTGCTCAAAGGCGCCACCATTGGTTTCCACTCGGGCGAAGCAGCCCATATCGATGATCACCGGGGCAATGCGCTCCAACTGGTCCTTGCGGGGCTGGAACTTGCCTGAACTCTGCCACATGTCCCGATAGACGAGACTAAACTGGATTTTTTTCTTCATAAATGCTTTTCTTGTCAGTTATATACTTACAAACTGCAAAAGTAGGCATTTTATTTTAGATTCAAGCACATTCCCCGCACTTTTTTTGATTATTTATGAATACGCCCTTAGTTTAAACGCTTTAGGGTAAGCCATTCAATATCATTTCCAAGATAGCCACGGCATCGCTCATGGTGATGCCAGGCTTGCCGTCCACGTCGGCTGCCGCCTTAACGAAACCCGCAGGTTCCAGGCCCGTCTTGAGATAGTCCATCAGCACCGCCGCGTCGGTAATCGTCACCAGTCCGTCGCCGTTCACGTCGCCCGCTAATATACTCCACTTGGCATAGAGCTTCACGGTGCCATTGGAGGTAAAGGGGATGGTGGTGACGGGCGTAGTCAGCGCATCGTCGGTGTACCAGCCCTCGAAGGCCCTGCTGAGACTGAGGGCGGCACGGCAGGCGCCGTTATCCGGATTATGGTCGTCCAGCAGCAGCCCGCTGATATCAGCGAAGGGACTGTATGAGCCGATGAACTGACCGCCGTCGAAGTTCACGACGGACGTATTCCCTGATTCAATAATCACGTCTTTGAACACAGGATCCTCTATGGAGGCGAACTCGACTACAACCTCTTTGGGCAGCTTGATGCCTCTCTTCCAGCCCAGATAACTCCATAGGTCATCCGTGTTATAATACACCCCCCAATTCGTTCCTTCGGCCGTGAGCACCGACTCCTCGGCCGTTTCATTGTAGAAGCATTTGGAAAGTGTCTTCTGCCCCGGACCCGACACGAAGTAGTGGGGATCATTATCTGTCTTTTCTATCTCAATCCAGGTCGGAGCGTACACGCAGCACTCCAGGTTGGCCGTCGCCGTGGCGTCCTCCGTCCACCCCACCACGCCACCGCCTGAATAGGCGGAATTTTCGTAGTAAACGGACGCTCTGGCATAGCAGTCGGTGATGTTGAGCGTGGCTCCTGACTTGATGCAGGCCACCACGGCGCCGCCGTCCACCCATGAGTTTTTGAGGGTTGACTCAATCGATGCCCCACAGGTGCAGTTGCTGATGGTGGAGGTGCCATCGGCGTACACGGCAATGTTGGCAGGGCGATGCCCGGATGTGGTGACCCATCCCTCGGTCTGGAGGTTCTTGACGGTAGCGTTCCTAAGTTGATAGAAGAGTGCCTGACCTGGGTTCGACGTGCTTTCCTTATAATCTATATCGAGGGTGATGGTATGCCCGTTGCCGTCGAAGGTGCCCGTAAAGAAGCCTTTCACCATTTCCGTGACGGTGAGGTCGGTGTCGAGCATCACGGTCTTGGCGTAGTAGCTAACGCCTTCCGCCACGCTTGTGGCAAACGCCTCCCAATCCGCTTCCGAGCTGATGACAAGGTCAGCATTCGCCCACTTCACGATATAGGGTTTCCCTGCCGATATGCTTGTGGTTCTCTTGAAGTTCAGCGTCAGCGTCCCGTCCGTCATGTTCGACGTCTCAGCGTTCACCTCCTTGATGACGGCTCCAGCCAGAGGTGAACCAGCGATCTGTGAGGCGGTCATCGAGAACGGCAGGCACAGTGTGTTCCACTCGTTGTCCGTCCAGAGTGTACGGTCCTGCAGGGTCACGTCGGCAAGGTAACCGTCTACACCGCTGATGATGTCACCATTGTCGGCATCTTCGGCGAGACTGACATCCGCAACCGCCACAAAGCTGATGTTGTCGATATACAAATAATTACCAGGATCAGGAAGGTACTTAATTGCCACATATTTAACCTCAGCAGGGAGGTAATATTGAACAAGCCGAGACGAACCACCACTGGCCATCCACTCTTCCTGCCATATAAAATCGGAAATACTATTGGTCTTTGTTGAAACCCCCACTTGGAATTTAGCATCAAACGACATAGTATATGCAACAAAATTCTTGACGTAGAACGATAGTTTTACATCAGTGGTTAAGTCCAGTTGTGGGGAGATGAGGTATTGATAAGACTCACTTATGCCAAACATGAAATTTGTGTCTGCTCCTATATTAAGACCTGTATTGCCAACACCATCCACAGCAATCCAACCGCCCATGCCGTCAGAAAAGTCTTGAATATAAGGCAGACTCACTATCAAGGTTCTGGCTCTCAGCTCTTTGCCTTGAATGGCGGATAACTCCTCTTCAGACAGTTTTCCACTATAAATGTTACCGGAATTATCATAGAGAATCTGGTTTTCTGCAATATAGAAGCCTCCTCCCAGGTCATAACTGCTGGCATAGATATAATCGTCTGTATTGGTCCAGCCAAGAGTCATTGAACCTGTACCCTTTCCCGAGCTTCCACCTCCAGGGCCAACACCTGGCGCATTATTACCACCTATGGCAATAACCTTACCGCCATTGATGAAGATAGTTCCACAGACACCGCCAAAACCGCCTCCGATGCCGGCACCCCCATTTCCGCCTGTGGCAGTTACATGACCACCATTGATGTAGATTGTCCCTCCACCAGTATTGCAGACAGAACCACCGATACCCGCCGCAGATAATGCTCCTGTAGCTATAATTGTACCGTCATTTATAACCAAAGTACCGAACATACCGGACATTGGTGAACCGATACCAGAATAATTGCCATATCCCGTTGCAATGAGTTTACCTTTCCCTTCTATGGTCAACTTATTACCCCCCGACACCTCAATACCTTTAGTGACCGTAAGCGTCTTGCCCTCATCAAGAATCAGCTTCACGTTGCCATTAATGGTAATGTGATCATCGATAGTAACATCATCCGAAACCTTGTATTGGCAAAAAGTCAACTTTGTTGTTTCTTCAGTTACGGGAATGCCATCGCCAACAGTAAAACTGAATTCTTTGGAGCCCAGATAGCCACTACCATCTATGGCGGTCAAGGTAAGGGTATAGTTGCCACTTTCCTTAACAGGAAAAGAGCTGTAAGACTCCGTGAAATGGGTTCCCTTTTCCAACTCGTTTCCTCCTGCGTCTTTCACAATAAAGTCTATGTTGATTTCATCCCCCGAATAAAGATAATAGGGTTCTATGCCACTGACGGCAATATAGTCGAAATTATGTGACAGTTCTTCACTGAGAGGAACAATCTTCTTGCCACCGATATTATCTATCGTAGCAGCTTGAGTTACGCCATTTTCTGACCAAAAGAAATATTTGTCTTTCGCAAATTTAATAGAAGTTACATTGGCGTAACCACTGGAATAAATAAAATCATCTTCATTAGTCCAACCAAGAGTGATAGAACCACCGATAGGAGCACCATCCATCGATCCGATTCCTGGAGCCCCTTCGCCTCCTATGGCTGTTATCTTTCCACCATTGATGGTGATAGTACCACAAATGCCGTAGTTTTCTTCTCCATTTGCAGATCCACCACCAATGCCAGCACCTTCATAACCGCCAGTTGCATTAATAGTTCCGCCATTAATGGTAATTGATCCACCATTACTACAGAAGTTTGAACCGCCAATACCAGCAGCGCGATAACCACCTCGGACATTGATTATACCGTCCTCGATTACCAGTATGCCAACATTATCTGAGCCAATTCCAGCCCCAGGATAACTGGAAGCGTCTGCATTAAGTGTGCCTTTTCCCTTAATTGTCAGTTTGTTCCCAGCCGACAACTTGATGCCACTGGTGGCATTAAGGGTTTTCCCCTCATCAAGAATGAGCGTTACGTCGCCATTGATGGTGATACGGTCATTGATGGTAACATCGTCCATCACTCTGTGAACGGCATCCATTGTTTTAGTTCCAGCTGTTACACGAATGGCATCGCCTATAATAAAACTGATGTTTGTAAACCTACTCACATGACTGCCGTCATATAATGCTCTCAATCTGAACTCATATCGTGTATTGTCTGACAGCCCTTCGATAGTAGTGGTAGTATTATTCACTGAAATTTCCTCTGACCAATCTTCGTCGCCCTGCTTTCTATACTGATAACCATAACCAAGAAGGGTTGTGCCCGTCCCAGTTTCTGGAGCCTCCCATGTAAGCGTAGCACTTAGGTAAGTGATACTGCTAATAGCCAAGTTGACGGGGGATTGGTAAACAATTGGTGTTGTGAATTTCGTAGTGGTGCAATAAAAGTCGTTATTGCTGCCATAGAGTGCCGACACGCGGAATTCATATGATGTGTCGTCTATCAGCCCAGTGAGCGTAACAGTAGTAGAGTTTGTCGTGAATTCTTCCGACCAGTTTTCATCGCTGTCTTTCTTGTATTTGTATACATAGCCCGTGATAGTATTATTTGTCTGAGGAGCATCCCATGATACCGTAGCACACTGGCCTGTTATATTGCTCACTGTGAGATTTGCCGGTGGCAGGTTACCAGACACCTCAAAAAGGAAGTCGTCAACATCAAGAGCCCTGTTATAGTATGAACTTTCTGGAATATCAACTTCCAAAGCAACATATTTTGTGCCTGCGGGAAACTCGTTTTCATATAAGAACCAACCGAGATTTGCAGGAGGAAGATTTGCATCAACCCAAGTGAAAGCATCGATGCTCTTGGTGGTCATGGAATATCCCACTCGGGCAGGAATGATGATTTCCTCCTCAGTGGTAGCCGTGGAATAATAATAGAACGATACTTTCATTGCAGCTTTCCCGTCAAGTTCGGGGGAAATCAAGTACTGTAGTTCATTATTTTCTTTAAAGCAAAGACCCTGGGTATGGTTATGACCACCAGCAGTTATTCGAATATAGAAAGATGAAGTGCTCCAGCCCTCTGCATCCAGATCGTTATTCTCGAAGCCGTAGGAATAAGGCAGACTTTTTCCGTGCAGATAATAGATGTTGCCATCGATTAATGTCACGGGGATTTCCCACTTACCTTCTACAAAGGTCGCACTCACTGGTGTTCCCGTGAGTTCGGATAAAGTATCATAAACAAATGTGGGGGCAGCGGTGTTAAGATAGTAGGTGTCGCTTATTGAGGCATTCAAGTTTTTACAATATCCCGACATGACTATGGGGTTATATTTTCCGTTTTTTCCAGGTGAGAATACACCCCTGAATATGCAGTTGGTGAGAATAAGTGTTATTGTGTTCGCATCTAATTCGCCAATAAATCCGCCCGATTCGTATTGAAAACCACTGATGGTGCCACCATAGACGCAACGCTCCATCGTCAGACTACCCTTCAAGAGGTATATGATACCACCAGCAAAAGTAATAGGATTGTTCCCACTGGCATCAACGCTCACATCAGTATTGACAATACAATTAGTGATAGTGTTCACCCCTGTACTACCACAAACACCCACGAATCCTGCAGCGTAGTTTACGTAGTCCGTGGAATTGCTTGTGACGTGGCCCTCAACGGTGAGGTTCTTAATCGTTGCTCCGTCAATATAGTGGAATGGAGCCGCGTATGTCTCTATTGTATTGATATCAACAGTCATTGTCTTGCCGTCTCCGTCGAACGTGCCGCAGAAAGGGTGGTCGCTTGTGCCCACCATCGACGATATGCAGATGTCTGACTTCAGCTTCACGGTCTGCCCTTCAAAGGATTCGGTACCCTCGTTCACCAACGCCACAAAGTTAATCCAATCTGCCGTTGAGCTGATACCGTCCTCGATGATGTGGTTTGAGGACATGGCATAGTATGTATTGCCGTCGACCGCCACGAAGGGACGGTCACGCTCCGGCGTTACGGTATTGCTCACCGCCATGCCCTCGGCACCGGAGATGAAATTGGAGCCGGAGGTGGTGACGGGGAGGGTGTTCAGGTAGTAGGCACCGCTGACGTTGGCCGTGACGGTAACGCCAGCCGTCTTGAAGGCGATAGGATAGAACTGGGCGCCGGAACGTTCGCTGGAGAACGAACCCTTGACGAGGCAGTTGCTGATGGTGAGCGATGTGTTGTTCCATACCGACACCAAGCCGGCGGATTTGCTGTCGCCGTAGGAACCTGTGATATGAATGCTGCCACTGAAGATGCAGTCCTGCAGCGTCAGGTTGCCAGGGGTGTCGGCATCTATCTGGCTGCAGCCGCCCACGAAGGCGCCTATCTCATTACCAGAGCTATTGATGGTGGCGGCAAAGGTGCAGTTCTGGATGGTCGCTCCCTTGGCAGTACCCACCAGTCCGCCAGCGTACATGCCAGTGTTGTTGATGGTGCCCGTGACGGTGAGGTCCTTGATGGTGGCTCCCTTCACATTGCTGAAGAGACCTTCCGCTATGTTGCCGGAAACGTTAAGATCAACGTTGATGGTATGGCCCTGACCGTCGAACGTGCCGCAGAAGGCTTTGTTCTCGCCGGTAATCGTCGTGACGGCTGTCGTGCCCGCCGCTATCTCCGCAGCGGTGGGGATGTCGGCTGTCAACGTCACCGTCTTGCCGGCAAAGTCCTCGCCGCCACTTTTTATGACAGTGACAAAGGTGTTCCAATCGGCTGCCGAGCCGATGGTCGTGAGGGTCGTCACGGTCACGGGGTTGAAGGAATGGCTCATCTCAGTACTGCTATTGGCAACGTCATCGCCCCACTGGTCGATGTCGATGGCAAACACCTTCACGTAATAGGTGCCGGGATCCGTGATGGGGATGCGGCCCTCGAAGCCGGGCTTAGAGCCACTCGGCAGGCTGTGCGCCGTTACCACGTCAGGCCTGTCCACATAGCCGGTAGCCAGTTTCTTGTATGCATATTGGTTCTTGCACGCTGCGTCGGTATAGACATATACCTTCACGCTGAGGCTATAGTCAGGTGCGTCTTTGTCGAAAGCCCAACCACTTACGTAGATGCTGTAAGCCTCTCCGCGACAAGCGTCCAAGTTGGTAACAGGCTTGGCAGCCCACGCCATCATGGTTATCATTGCAAGCAGCACTGTCATCACTGCCCGTCTCATAAAACTCTTTTGGCTTCTGATGCCTATTGTTCTTTTCATTTTCATAACTTGTGGGATGATTTAATCTATCGTTGGAAAACTGGTGAGGATTATTTCGAGGATGGCCATGACGTCAGCCATGGTGATGCTGCGGCTATAGTCCACATCGGCAGCCGCCTTGACGAAGCCTGCAGGTTCCACGCCCGTATTGACAAAGTCCGTCAAGAGCGTGGCATCGGTGATGGTCACCCGTCCGTCGCCATTCACGTCGCCCATGATGATCTCAGGCAGATTGTTCACCTCAGAGCCGCTGCCGAGCGTCACAAGGATGGTGCTGTAGGGCGAAGGGTTGAGTTCAGGGAAGGTCGGGATGGTGAGGCGGTAATTCGTCGTCAGCTGATTGGCGCCATCGAGTTTCGTCACGCCGTACGTGGTCACTCTTGTTGCCTCGTTATAGTCATCCGTCAGCTGTAGATCGGGTGTGCCGTCGAGATTCAGATCTATGTACTGCAGATATCCCGTATCGTCACAGACAGAGCCGAAGTAGCCCTCCTGCTGCATCAGCGCCAGCCAAGCCCCCTCGGTAATAGTCTGCGTCGTGGCCGTGGTCAGGTCAATCTTGTACTCTGTACGTTCGGCAGCCACAGCATTCACCGTCACTGCCTTCGCGGGCATGATGAACCAACCGTCTTCATTGTCTTCCTCCTTGGTAATCACCACGCCGTCCGTCGAGAACTCGCCCGTCAGATAATATCCGTTTTGAACGTTCACGGGGTTCAGGCTCACCGTCACCCGCTCGCCTTCCGCAGCCTCGGTGATGTTGTTAATGCTACCCTCTGAGAAGAACAACACGTTCGTGCCCGAGAGCCGATAGACCTGTTCAAAGTGGGCCACCAACGTACTTAAATCGCCGTCGACGATGAACGTATAGGTGGGCTCAGAACTGCCATTGACGCCGTCGATCTTCCAGTCCACAAACCGGTAACCCTCGTTCGGTATGGCCTTAATTACAAGTTGCGTACCATCAGCATAGAAGCCGCTGCTGCCGCCCGTCACCATGCCGCCATCCTTGGGATCAACCGCGACGTTGATGGTGTAGCCCTGCTCGAAGTTCGCCACCAGAGAACGGTCGTCACTGACGGTGAAAGTATAGGTGGCCTCGGTGCTTACCTCGTTGCCGTCTTCCGTCCAATTCACAAATGAATAGCCCTCATTGGCTGTGGCCTTTAGGGTAACATCAGTACCTTTGTCGTATGTGCCACCGCCTGTCACCGTACCCCCTTCAGCGGGCGAGACAGCGGTGGTGATGGTGTGTGGTTCCGGTGGGATTGTCAGCGTCACGGGGATGGTGCGAGTTTCAAGTTCTTCGGTCACAAAAGAAGTATTCTTGTAAAAATAAAAAATTTGACAAGGCAAAGTTCCGCTATATGTGCCAGGCTCTGCCGCATCCCAGTCGTCGCTGCTTACTTTGATATAAAATGTTGCCGCACCGTTTGAATTCAAATTAAGGAGAACAGAAACCGGTGGATTGCCCTCGGATTCATTGTAGTACGTGAAAAATGGTATGGTCTTAGTGTCGTCCGCTTGATTGACAAGCGTTCCCCTATTGAGTACTAATCGAAGGGCTGTTGGCGTGTGTCCATTAGTATTTTGCCCAAGTTTCAGATTTGAGACCATCACCGTCGTAGGAGTCCACACCGTATTTGGGTTGATTTCCACTATGTCGGGCAGTTCCAATGTGTAGTGGCTACCCTGAAACCAACAGGCATAAACTGTCACATTGTCAGAAAGTGCGGCAGTAAAATCGAAAGGTTTTTTGCATGCCTCATCGACGTACCATCCGCCGAATTCATAATCCTCTGCGGTAGGGTCTGTTGGCCTAGTCAGAGCATTGGCTACACCAGAATAGACGGTCTGCGCCGTGGGGGCTGTGCCGTGGCCCTTCATGTTAAAGGTGGCCGTGCAGCGCCAATGGATGGTGGAAGTGAATGCATCTTTCCCCTTTTCGACAGCATCCCATTGGGCCTTTGTTCCCTCATAGTACACATCGGTCAACCCACAATTATAAAAAGCTTTCTCTTCTATCTGGGTCACCCCTGAGGAAATCGTCAAACTGTTCAAAACTACAGTGACATCGTTTTCGGGCATTGTGAATGTCGCGTTATTGGCAGAGGGTATTTCAGAACTGAATCCACATTGGTAATCATCGCTCCATGAGATTTTCACCGTCTTCCCTTCTAAAATATTGTAATTGCCGTTCCCGTTGGGTTTAACTTTGTCATTATCCACATATACATTGAAAGCTCGAGGTACGCCAACGAGCTTGGTTTTATACTCAAAAACAGCTTTATATCCACATGAATTATTATCATAATATATTAATTTCTCTTTAGTATTCGTACTATAAAATTCAGCTTCATCAGAAACCTTGTCTATCTCAATATATTTCTTCCATCCTAAAAACTGATAACCTTGAGCAGGTTTGGCATAAATCCAATATGGAGAACCATCTTCTACTGTTTCACCACTTCCCCATGCATACGAGGGATTTTTTGAACAGTCATTCCATTCGGAAACTTCATCATAGGGGATATCTGTTTTTGATGAATAGACATATCCTTCACCTGGAGTACAGCTAACAATTCCTACTCCATTACCAACATACCCCCAAACATTGTCGGCAACTGCCACCCATAGCAGTAATGCCATGATTAATCTACCTTTCATCATATCTTAGGTTTTGATTTTGAATATTTGAATTGATAATAGTTGCTAAAGCAACGAATGGCCAGCGAGGCTGTGATAAGCTGGTGGTCAAGATCAATCTGTGCCGACAACGGCGTGGCCAGCAAGAACAGCGTGAGTACCACCGCATAGAGCAGAAACACCTTCTTATATTGGGGGCGTTTCCTTTGCCAAGCCCAGATGACGACGGGCAGCGGGTTGAAGGGGATGATGTACCAGTTCCAATTGGCATCGCCGAGGGTCAAGCCTACGACAACGAACCACACCACCGCCACAGCCCACAAGGCATAAAGCGCAAAGAGCACACGATCGAACCACAAAGCCAACCTATGCTGGCGCAGAAGCCACTCCAAGAGAGTCACAAGGACGATCAGCACCAACAAGGCGGCGAACACCATCCGAGGAGTAACGGGCGACGTATAGGTCTTGGTCACCAAGGGCAGCAGTTCCTGATGGGAGCCTATGAGCACAGGCCTGACTGTCACAGAGTCGGCATCGTCGGAACTGCGGAGGCGAGCCTGCTGCAACAGGGGAACCATCAGCTCCGGGCAGATGACATGATCCACAGGGGCAGACCTGTCAAAGCCGTCGCCGCCAAAAGTGACAATGCAGAAAAGGAACCAGGGAGAGTCTCTGAATACCCAGCGATAATAGTTGCCCTGTGGTGTCAGGGACATCGGCTCCAGTCTGGGGCCCAAATCAACGTATTCACCGATGGTGCATCGCTCCAGGGCCTGTAGCACCATCGAGGCGCATTGCCCGTTGATATAGCAGAAATGCTCACCGGCAGAACTCTTGGCTACGTTCTGGTCGAGCAGCATCCAGAGACGCTGTTTCTCGTGGTGGGTCAGGTTGAGCGGCCATTCTACTACCTGTCGTCCTTCGGCCCTAAATTCATTTATCACGGTGTCAGCAAGCAGACCTACTGTCCTGAATTTATTGCGTGCGATCAGCTGTCCCCAGTCTCTCCGACCAAGTTCTTCGGAAAAGGTAAAGATAACATCAAACCCCTCTGACGGACATTCCATGTGCAAAGCACAATGGCCGGCAATAGACTTAAAGTTGTTGAGCGGCGAGACATACATCACGCTGGCCTTGACAAAGTCACTGCTGTCGGGAGCCACAGGAACCAAATGCCTCTTACCGACGCCGGCCCATGCCGACACCGTCAGCAGCGTCATAAGCAATGTCATGACTGCCCGACTTATTATGGTCTTTTTGGTTTTAATGGCTCTCATATCCCTGTTGGTTGGCGAAAAAATGGCTATTATGTTATCGTTGATTGCTATTGGCCGCAAAGATAAACAAATTTTCTGAAACGACAAAAGAATTTGCCGATTTTTTTAAATGTCGAGCTCTAATTGAACTTTAATAGGACTCTACAGGTTTTATGACACACCGCATGGAAAGTCATTTCGTGCCGGGCTGGACGTAGTTGGCGTAGGGACTTTACAGGTATTGCAATGCCAACATGGTGAGATCATCGCTCTGTTCGGTATCGCCTACGAAGTCGACCACAGCCTGAGTCATCTGTTTGATGAGTGTCTGTGGCTCCGGCGATGCAGTTTGCAGCACTTCAGTTATCCGTTCCTTGCCGAACATCTGGCGTTGGGCATTCTCGGCCTCGTCCAGACCATCGGTATAGAGGAAGAGCCCAACGAATACGCATTCAACTACAGCATCTGGATTGTATTTATCATGAATCGCGGTGGCAATGTGAAAACTGTAGATGTAGAAATACTCGCACATGATGTCTACGCCATGTACGACAAATTTGCAGAGTACTTCAAATATTAAACATTCTCTCACACACAGAAAAGCGAGCCGCAAGGCCCGCTTTTTTTGTGCAAAAGCTTGACACTCGCAAGGCGGGTCACATTTATTTCACAAAACATGTTCAGAATTTACCTTTATTTGGAAAATATAAGGGCAAACTATTGCATAATTCCACAAAAAAGACTACCTTTGCAGCCCCAAAAAAGAATTAGTATATCAGGATAACAAGATAATATGATTAATCGACCTACGTATTTGAAAGAGGGAGACAAGGTTGCGCTTGTATCTCCCGCCTACTGGATGCCAGAAGACACCCTTATGCAAACCGCAGAAGTGATCAGAAGCTGGGGATTGCAGCCGGTCATCGGCCCGCATACCAACAGTTTGAACGTAAACGTCTATGCAGGAACGGCCGACGAACGGGCTGACGACCTGTTATGGGCGCTCAACGATGACACAGTCAAGGCCATCGTCTGCTCCAGAGGCGGATATGGCTCCATTCACTTGCTGAACCGCATTCCGGCAGAGGTCTATCAGCGTCACCCGAAATGGCTGATCGGTCACGGCGACATCACCATGCTGCTCAATGCCGCAGTCGGAGCCGGGACGATGTGTATCCACGGACCCATAGCATTCCAGATCGCCAACGAACAAGAACCTGCCACGATGCTTACACGCAAGATGATTATGGGCAACCTACCGCAGTACAAGGTCGCCAGCGCACCCTATAACAGATGTGGCCATGCAGAAGGTATTCTGATTGGTGGCAACCTGTCAAGTTATGCTGCCATCGCCGGAACCAAGTTCCACCTTTCGCCGGATCAAGACATCATCCTCTTTATCGAGGAAGTGGAAGAGGCCCTGCACGACATTGACAGACTATTCTATATGCTGCGACTGATACTTGACTTCGAAAGGGTGAAGGGCATCATCTTCGGGACGTTCAGCTCCATCAAGTTCGACCTTCAGTTCGGCAGTGTGGAGCAGATGCTGATTGCTCATCTGCACGACTTGGACATTCCCGTATGCTGTGGATTCCCCGTGGGTAGCAACAGTTGTCTGCCACTCATCGAGGGTGCGCCGTGCTCACTCGACGTCACATTAGACAAAGCCGTACTGACCTTCAATATTGAAGGTTCAGTAGAGCCATACGATATCGGAAGAGAACAGCCTCAACTTTTGAAGCCGGAACTGGTAGCCATCTGATAGTTCATGAAGCGGTGCTCGGCGAGGTCGGCATATTTCGTGCCAGGCTGGCCGTAGTTGGCGTATGGATAGATGCTGATGCCGCCACGGGGCGAGAAGAGACCGACCACCTCGATGTATTTGGGCTCCATCAGGCGCACAAGGTCCTTCATAATGATGTTGACACAGTCCTCATGGAAATCACCATGGTTGCGGAAGGAGAAGAGGTAGAGCTTGAGGCTCTTCGACTCGACCATCCGACGGCCAGGGATATAAAGGATCTTGATCTCTGCAAAGTCAGGCTGGCCCGTGATGGGACAGAGACTGGTAAACTCGGGACAATTGAACTGCACCCAGTAGTCGTTGTCGGGGTGTTTGTTCTCAAAGGTCTCCAACACTTCCGGCGCATAGTCCATGCGATATCCGGTCTTCTTTCCAAGGGCCTGCAAACCTTCCTCACTCCTCATTCCTCTTTCCTCGATTTTCTCTTGCTCGTTCATAATGCTTAATTCAGATTCAGTTTAAAGATGTTATACACCATGCCATTATCATAGACATCCTCCTGGTCGTGCGCTTTGGTGAACTTCACGACGCGGATGGTGACGGGCAGGACGATGATCTCATAGACGGTCTTCAGCGTGACCTGGGTGATGACGAGCGACGGCATCTCCTCCCATGGAATGACGCCGCCGAGGGCCAGGGGGAAGAAGATGATGGAGTCGGTCAGCTCGCCACCGATGGTGCTGAGCACGGCACGGGCTGAGAAGTTCTTGCCGTTGGACGACAGCTTCATACGGCTCATGATATAGGCATTGATGAACGACCCGCAGATAAACGCCAGGAAGGAGGCACCTGCGATACGGGGTGCGAGGCCGAAGATCTGATGGAAGCCCTCATCGCCATTCCAGTAGGAGGCACCAGGGATCCAGTCGGCGATGGCTCCCATCGTCACGAAGAAGAAGTTCATGGCAAAGCCTAACCAGATGAGCATACGGGTACGGCCATAGCCCCACACCTCGCACACCACGTCGTTGATGATGTAACTGACGGGGAAGACAATGAGTCCCGCCGTCATGTTCGCAGGTCCTAAGGAGATCTGCTTGGTCTCGAGTACGTTTGCCGTAATCAGGCAGACGCAGAACAGGATGCTGTAGAACATGAACAGCACACTGATACGTTGTTCTTTCTTTTGTTGCATTTTTGTTTTGTTAAAGGGGGTGTTCGTCGACCCCTGTGTGTGGTTATATAAGGTAGAACAGCCAGCCCATATACATCAGGAAGCCGCAAACCAGGACTGCGCCCTCACGACGCGAGACATACCACTTGGTGTATGCGAAGAGCCAGAGGAAGCCGATGGAGACCAACAGCGCCATGAGATCGACAATCGTGATACCCATGATACGGAGTGGATGGATGACTGCCGTCGTTCCGAGGATGAGCAGGATGTTGAACACGTTGGAGCCGATGACGTTGCCGATGGCGATGGCGGAGCGGCCCTTGTAGGCGGCAACCACGCTAGTGGCCAGTTCGGGCAGCGACGTACCTCCTGCGACGACGGTCAAACCGATGACGCTCTGGCGCACGCCGAAGCGATGGGCGACGTAGGTGGCGGCATCGACAAAGAGATTACTGCCATATATCAGGCAGCCCAGACCTACGGCTATCCAGAAGAGGTTCCGGCCGAGACGGGAGTAGTCTTTCGGCAGTTCGGCGTTGTCCTCAAGTTCTTCTTCCGTCGGCATCAGGCCGTCTTTCTTGGCTGCGTAGAAAGTATAGATCATAAAGCCGAGGAAGCCGAGGAGCAGGATAACTCCGTCGGATCGGGTGATCTCGTTGCCCCAGAGGTGGGGAGAGTCCATATCGTCGAAACAGAGGACGAAGAGCAGCAACGAGGCGACCACGGCGAAGGGGATATCCTTGCGGACGGTGGACTTCTGCACTACCATCGGCGCCACTAAAGCGGAACAGCCCACGATGAGCGTCGTGTTAAAAATATTCGAACCTATGACGTTACCCACGGCGAGGTCAGCAGTACCCTTCAAGGCTGACACCAGACTGACGAACAGTTCAGGTGCCGAAGTGCCTGCCGCCACGATGGTCAAGCCGATGACGATCTCTGGCACGTGCATACCACGAGCCAGCGAGGAGGCACCCTCCGTCAGACGGTCTGCACCCCACAAGACGAGCGCTACGCCAATAATAATAAACAGAATATTCAGCCAAGTCATAAGATATGCGAATTATGATTGATTACTCTTCTTCATCGTCAAAGTCATCACCAAAGAAACTGTCGAAATCGCCTTCTAATGAAGGGCCGACGAAAGCATCCATAGCGCGACGATCCTTCTTTGTAGGACGTCCGGTGCCTCGGGCACGGTTCACGAAGCCACTGATGCGGTTCATCTCCAAGAGTTCATACTGGTCGGGCGTCGTCACGTTCTCGTAGATTTCCGGAACCAGCTTCGCCCCTACCCTCTGCTCGATGGTCTTCAGGATCTTGAACGAATAGGTCACAGGCGGCTTACGGACGCTGACTGTCTCACCGGCCTTGACGGTATGCGAGGGTTTCACATTGACGCCACCGATGGTGACACGCCCGTTCTTACAGGCGTCTGCTGCGATGGAGCGGGTCTTGAAGATCCGTGCTGCCCACAGCCATTTATCAATACGGGCTACGTCAGACATGCTTCCCCAATTTGTTAAATTGATTCATAGTGATATCGATACCGGCGAGGATGAAACTCTGGATGATCTGCACACCCAGGTCGATGGCGGGCTGGAGGGCCTTGAGTTCCTCCTCGGAATAACGGCCGAGCACCCAGTCGATCTGCATACCACGCGGAAAGTCATTGCCGATGCCCATACGCAGACGGGCATAGTCCTGACCGATGAGCTGCTGGATATGTCCGAGGCCGTTATGACCGCCGTTGGAGCCATTGGCCTTCAGGCGGAACTGTCCCAAGGGCAGCGCCACATCGTCGCTGATGACGAGCAGCCGCGACTGGTCGATGTTCTCCTTGTTCAGCCAATAGCGCACGGCATTGCCGCTGAGGTTCATGAACGTGGAGGGCTTCAGCAGGAACACTTTCCGTCCCTTGACCGTTGTCTCGGCCACAAAGCCGTAGCGCCGGTCGTCAAAATGAATATTGGATGCCTTAGCAAAAGCATCCAATACCATAAACCCTGTGTTGTGGCGGGTCAGTTCGTATTCGTCACCGACATTACCCAAGCCAACAATCAAGTATTTGTCCATGAACTACTGTAAACTGTAAACAGATTACTCAGCAGCCTCGGCAGCAGCGGCAGAGCGCGATGCACGGGTAGCCTTCACGGAGCAGACAACCACCTGGGCAGGAGTAGCGATCTCGAGACCCTCGAAGTTCAGGTCAGCCACCTTGATGGCCTTGCCAAGGGCGAGGTTCGTCACGTCGATCTCCAGCGTCTCAGGAATCTGCTTGTAAGGAGCGGTCACATTCAGCTGACGGACAGCCTGGCTCAGACGACCACCATCGCGGACACCCTGGGCATGACCGGTCAGTTTCACGGGAATACCAATGGTGATGGGCTTCTCCTCGTTCACCTCATAGAAGTCGATGTGCAGCAGGGCATCCGTTGTGGGATGGAACTGCAGCTCCTTCATCACGGCCTTGTGAGCAGCACCGTCGATGGTCAGGTTGACCACATACACATCGGGAGAATAAACGACTTTACGAAGCTGGGTAGCGGGGATTGCAAAAGCAATGGCCTCGGGGAGACCGTTCTCACCCTTCTTCTCACCATAAAGATTACAGGGAACGAGTCCCTCCTTGCGCAGCTCCTTGGCTGCCTTCTTGCCTGTCGTGGCACGCTTCTGGCCACTTACACTGAATTCTTTCATAATTTGTGTTACTCTAAATTAAGAATTTAATAATACTTGCCTAATTCACCATCACACGTTACATTTTCTGATTGTGCTTTGAGAAAAAGCGGTGCAAAGGTACACCTTTTTTCTGAAATGAGAAAACGAAAGGATGAAAAATTCAAAAAAAAGATGATTTTTCGCCTTTTTTCTTGCAGATACAAGGAATTTTCACTACCTTTGCATCAAGAAACAACAAATAAACATCAAGTGAGATGATTAACAGAGAGATTATCAGAAACAAAATTGTTCAGTTAACCTATGCCTACTATTTAAACGGTAACAAGAACATCGACACGGCTGAAAAGGAACTATTTTTCAGTCTGTCAAAGGCGTATGACCTTTACAATCACCTGTTGTCGCTGATTGTCGCAGTGACCAAAGAAGCCCAGCGCAGACTCGAAGTGACCCAGGGCAGAGCCAAGCGCGAAGGCACACCAGAGCCGTCGCAGAAGTTTGCCTACAACCGCTTTGCCATCCAACTCCAGGAGAACAAGGCGCTCAATGAGTTCATCGGCAACCAGAAGACCAACTGGGCAGACACCCCTGTGCCAGGACAGCTCTTCGAGACCATCGAGCAGAGCGAGATCTACAAGGAATACATGGCCAGCGGCGAAGACACCTACGATGCCGACCGTGAACTGTGGCGCAAGCTCTACAAGAACTTCATCCAGGAGAACGCCGACCTTGACAACGTGCTCGAAGACCAGAGCCTCTACTGGAACGACGACAAGGAGATCGTGGACACCTTCGTGCTGAAGACCATCAAGCGCTTCAAGGAACAGAACGGCGCCAAGGAAGAGCTGCTGCCCGAATGGGACAGCGACGAGGAGAAGGAGTTCGCGCGCAAGCTGTTCCGCTCTGCCATCCTCAACGAGGTGGAGTACCAGCACTATATGAACGAGGTGTCACGCAACTGGGACCTCTCCCGTCTGGCCTATATGGACATCGTCATCATGCAGATCGCCATCGCCGAGCTGATGACCTTCCCCAATATCCCCGTCAGTGTGACCATCAACGAGTTTGTGGACATCGCCAAGCTCTACTCAACCTCGAAGAGCGGCGGTTACATCAACGGCATGCTCGACGCCATCGCCCGTAACCTCATCAAGACCAACCGTCTGATGAAGCACATGGAGCCCAAGGAAGGCAGCAAGGAAGCAGCCGCACCGAAGGAAGCCCCCGCAGAGATCACGGCCGTACCCGTGAAGATGAGGCACCGCAAGCGCATCACCCGGAGTGACGACGGCCAGAAAAAGGATTGAACATATATAATATAATAAGGTATAGAAATGACAAACATCATCATCGCTGCACAGTCAGCACAAGGAGGTGGTATGAGCATGATCATCATGATGGTCGCCATCTTTGCCATCATGTATTTCTTCATGATCAAGCCCCAGCAGAAGAAACAGAAGGAGATCCAGAAGTTCCAGAACGAGCTGACCGAAGGTACGCAGGTCGTCACCGGTGGCGGCATCTACGGCACCGTGAAGAGCATCGACCTGGCCAAGAACACCGTCGACGTGAAGATCGCACGCGACGTGGTCATCACCGTCGACAAGGGCTCCGTCTTCAAAGATCCCTCCAGCACACCACAACCGCAGAAATAAGACAGAGAGATTTAGCCACCACCGCGTATGACCTTCCGAAGCGTATGGCGAGCCGTCTGGGAATTCCTGTTCACTAAAACGAGCAAGGAATTCCTGTCGTTCCTTTTCTTCCTGGCACTCTCAGGAATCTTCTGGCTGTCGCTGACCCTGAACGATACGTATGAGCGAGAGTTCGACATACCTGTCTCCGTCGTCGGCGTGCCGAAGAACGCCGTACTCACTTCCGACGAGGTAGACACCGTCCGTGTCACCATCCGCGACAAAGGCATCATCCTCGTGGCCTATCAATTCGGCGAGGCACTCAGGCGCATCGAACTGCCCTTCCGCAACTATACGCACAACAACGGCACGGGCATCATCCCTGCCTCGGAGATACAGAAGCGCATCTACCAGCGACTGGGCAGCACGTCGAAGATCACCGCCATCAAGCCCGAGAAGATGGAGTTCTACTACAACTACGGTTCGAAGAAGCAGGTACCCGTCCGTTGGAGCGGACGCGTCATACCCGAAGAACTCTACTTCGTCTCGCGCGTGGTCTACGAGCCTGACAGCGTCACCATCTTTGCATCCGACGAGAAACTCGACAGCATCAGCATGGTCTACACCGAGCAGCTGAACTACGCCAACTTCCGCGACACGCTCACCGTGGAGTGCAACCTGGCGAAGCTCAAGGGCGTGAAGACGATGCCCGACCATGTGCGCATCAAGTTCTACACCGACGTGCTGACGGAAGAGCGCATCTCAGGCATCCCCATCGTCGGCGTCAATATGCCCGAAGGTAAGGTGCTGCGCACGTTCCCCGCCAAGACATCCGTCAGTTTCGTGGCAGGCGTCAGCGTCTATCGTAACCTGAAGCCCGAAGACTTCACCGTCATCGTCGACTACGACGAGATCCGCCGCAATCCCTCGGAGAAGTGCCGCATCTATCTGAAAAACGTGCCGAGCGGCATCTCACGGGCAAAGTTAGAGACCAATATGGTCGACTACCTCATCGAGTCACAGGAATGAAGATCGGCATCACAGGAGGTATCGGGAGCGGCAAGAGTTACGTCTGCCGGCTGTTGGAACAGCGGGGCTACGCCGTCTACGACTGCGACAGTGCTGCCAAGCGGCTCATCCGCAGTTCGCCCTTTATCCGCCGACGCCTCACCGCCCTCATTGGGCCGGAGACTTATTTTAAGGAGTCAGGAGAATACATCCTGAATAAGAAGGCTGTAGCAGAGTTCCTGTTAAAATCCGAGGACAATGCAAGAGCCATCGACCGCATCGTGCATCCCGCCGTCTTCCGCGACTTCATCGAAAGCGGAATGGAGTGGATGGAGAGCGCCATCATCTACGAGTCCGGCATCCACCGCCTCGTCGATCGTGTCATCGTCGTCACCGCCCCAGAGGAACTGCGCATCCAGCGCGTCATGGCCCGCGACGAGATCTCTCGCGAGAAGGTGCTCGAATGGATGAGCCGGCAACTGCCACAGGAAGAAGTGCGCCAACGGGCAGACTTCGAGATCGTCAACGACGGACTCGCAGACCTCAACCGGCAACTGGATGACATCATCAAGGAAATTTCAAATAATCAACAATAAAAAAAAGTATGCAACAGACTATTTTAGCCATTTCCGGCAAGCCCGGACTTTACAAACTCGTTTCACGTGGCAAGAACAACCTCATCGTCGAGGCCCTCGATGCCACACACCACCGCATGCCAGCCTTCGCCACAGACCGTATCACGTCGCTGGCAGACATCGCCATGTTCACCGAGACCGACGACATCCCCCTGATGGACGTTCTGGAGAACCTCAAGACCGTGGCCGAAGGCAAGAAAGCCGCCGTCGACCCCAAAAAAGCCTCCACGAAGGAGCTGCAGGACTACTTCACGAAGGTGCTGCCGGAGTGGGACCGCGACCGTGTCCACGTCAGCGACATCAAGAAGCTCATCAGCTGGTACAATATACTGATTGAAGCCGGCATTACCGACTTCAAGGAAGAGATGCAGCCCACCGAAGGCGATAACATCGACGATCGGAAGGAGCAAGAATAAAACCTCTGATTAGAACTTGGCCATCTTGATGGCCACCACCGCACACTCGTCGCCCTTGTTGCCCAATCGGCCTCCGGCGCGGTCCTTGGCCTGCTGAAGATCATTCGTCGTCAGCAGGCCAAAAACTACGGGTATGTTGCTGGTGGCATTCAGACGGGCGATGCCCTCTGTCACACCCTGACAGATATAATCGAAGTGAGGCGTCTCACCACGGATCACGCTGCCGAGAATGATCACGGCGTCGTAACCGTCGTTGAGCGTCATCTGGTGAGCACCGTAGATCAGTTCAAACGAACCGGGAACGGTCTTCACGTGGATATTCTCAGGCAGGGCACCGTGCTTCTCAAGCGTAGAAACACAGCCGTCGAGCAGCGCCCCGGTAATCTCGGGATTCCACTCGGCGACAACCACACCGAAGATCATGTTCGATGCGTCAGGCACCTGCTGTGCATTATACTCTGACAGGTTCTTAGTAGCCATCAATAATTGTCAATTATCAATTATCAATTGTCAATTACTCTGTGCAACGCTCGATATATGCGTCGATCGTCTGATAAGCCATCGAGTTGAAGTACTTCTCCTTCACCGTCTGATACAGTTTCAGAGCCTCGTCCTTCTTACCCTGGCTCTCCAGAATCTCACCAGCCTGAATCAGGAACGTGGGAGACAGCGAGTTGTTGTCAGCCTTCTCGGCAGCCTTCTTCAAGGTCTCAACAGCCTTGTCGAGCTGGTTCTGATGAGCGTAGGCATTACCCAGCGCACCGAGAGCGGCGGGAGAAACCATCTGGTCGTCGGCACCGTCATAGTCCTCGAGATACTTCACAGCCTCGTCCCACTTGCCGAGCTGGGCGTTGCAGAGTCCGGCATAGAGGTTTGCCAGGTTACCGGCAGCGGTGCTGCTGTAGTCACTGGCCAGCTTGGCGAAGCCCTTATAGCCTGTGCTGTCACCCTGCAGAGCCTTCTCAAACTGGCCCTGGGCAAAATACTCCTGACCCTTGGCGATGGCTGTAGAAGCCTTCTGCTCGTTGGGTTCTGCGACATAAGTTTTGTAAAGTACGACACCGGCAATGATGACGATGAGTGCCACCACAGCGGCGATGATGGCCTTCTTGTACTTCAGGAAAAAGGCCTCACTCTTGTTCAGGGTCTCCTCCATTGTAGGAGCAGCCTGAGGTTGATTTTTTGTTGTTGCCATTATAATATTTGTATTAATTTTCGAAAATCGGCTGCAAAGGTACAAAAAAAAAGTAAAAGTGAAAAACGAAAAGTGAAAAATTTGCTTCCGCAGCATAAAATTATTCATTATCCATCATCCATTATCCATTTTTTTCGTACCTTTGCACTATGATTCTGCAGAAACTGTCACTCATCAACTATAAGAACATCCGGGAGGCCACGCTCGACCTCTCGCCGAAGATCAACTGCATGATTGGCAGCAACGGCGTCGGCAAAACCAACATCCTCGATGCCGTCTACTTCCTCTCTTTCTGCCACTCCGCCTCCAATCCCACCGACTCCACCATCATCCGTCACGGCGAGGACTTCCTCATGCTTGAGGGCACTTATCACTCCTCGCTCCTCACTCCTCACTCCTCGACAACAATCTCCTGCGGCATGAAGCGCGGCACGAAGAAGCACTTCCGTCGCGACAAGAAGGAGTACCGCCGTCTCTCCGAGCACATCGGCCTCATCCCCCTGGTGATGGTCTCCCCCTCCGACACCCTTCTCATCGACGGTGGCAGCGAGGAGCGCCGACGGCTCATGGACATGGTCATCTCGCAATACGACCACACCTACATGGAGTCCGTCAACCGTTACAACAAGGCCCTGCAGCAGCGCAACACCATGCTCAAGCAGGAGACGGAGCCCGATCCCGAGGTCATCAGCCTCTGGGAGGAGCAGATGGCCTTCGAGGGCGAGCGCATCTACCAGCGCCGCGACGCCTTCGTCCGCGAACTCACCCCCATCTTCCAGCGCTACTACGAACGCATCTCCGGCAACCGCGAACAGGTCGCCATCGAATACATCTCCCATTGCCAGCGGGGGCCACTCCTCGAGGTCATCCAGCGCGACCGCGCCAAAGACCGCATCATGGGCTACTCCCTGCACGGTGCCCACCGCGACGATCTCGTCTTCACCCTCGGCGGCCATCCCATCCGCCGCGAAGGCAGCCAGGGCCAGCACAAGACCTTCGTCGTCGCCCTCAAGCTCGCCCAGTTCGACTTCCTCCGTCGCACCAACGGCGGCAACACCCCTATCCTACTCCTCGACGACATCTTCGACAAGCTCGATGCCAGCCGCGTCGAGCAGATTGTCACCCTCGTCGCCGGAGAGGAGTTCGGTCAGATCTTCATCACCGACACCAACCGCTCACATCTCGACCAGATCCTCGCCGCCTCCTCCCACGACTACAAGATCTTCCACGTCGACGCCGGCGAAATAAACGAATAAGTATGTTCAAACGCAATAGCACCCTCATCAAGGACATTATCCTCAAGAACCTCCGGGATCAAGGTCTCGAGACGCCCCTTCTTCAGAAGCGCCTCATCGACGCCTGGCCCGACGTCATGGGCGAGACCATCGCCTCCTACACCACCTCCCTCAACATCCGTAACCAGACGCTCTTCGTCCACCTCACTAATCCCGCCCTCCGCATGGAACTCTCCATGCAGCGTCAGGACATCGTCCGCCGCCTAAACGAACACGTCGGCAACCAGGTGATTGCCGACGTGAGATTCAATTGATGATGAGATTCCATTGATTATTTTTGTTGGTATTCGACGCGTCTATGGCGATGAGTACGCCATCCTCGATATCGGTTCCTGTCTTATGAGGGCGGTAGGTGAGTACCTCGTTGTCATATTGGCCGAGATAAGTAAGCCGACCTGTACTGGCATCCATCCACCAGACCTTCTTTTTATCGCCAGAAATCTTGCGTAAATCGATCTTCATCTCGCGGCTCGTGTAGTTATATACCAACAAATAGCCGTTGCCACGAGTGGCGATAAGGCGGTCGTATTGTGTACCGTTCTCCAGAATGACACTCTGATCGGGCACACGCTCGAAATAGGGGAATGCGAGTATCAAACGTTTCAGATACTTCATCTGGTTGAAACCAGGATCATCAAGCGCCTCCGTCCATACCTTTTTATTATAATAGGCCGAAGGATAGCCGGGCTTGTAGAACTGCATGATGGCATTATGTCCATAGGTATGCCCGCAACTGCCCGCAAACACACTCCAATAGGCATAGCGACGCACATCGCAGGCCTGCCATAAGTCTTCACTGGGGTCGTGGAGCCCTTTGGGTATGCCTTCATAGATGGGCTCGTCATCGATCACAGGTTTCATGGGCTTATAGGCCCAGGTGGAATCTACATACATCCAGTTGTCCTCTTCCGTATGATCGGGTATGGGATAGCTCTTGTCGTTCATGCGCTGACCATATCTGCGATGCCCACTCTGGAAGGTGTGGAAGTCTATCCACGCTGCCCTGCTCCACCATTTGGCCGATGTATAGCGCCCACGGGGATGATAGGTCATCAGGTGATTCTTGTCTATCGACTTGATGGTGGTGGCGAGTGTTTCCCAAACGTCAGCTTTCACGTCACCTTGTATGTCGCCACCGATAATCCAGATGATGTTTGGACAGTCCTTGTAGCGGTTGGCCAGAAAACCGCCGTACGTCTTAGCCTGATCTGCAGAGAGCTTGCCAGCCTTTACCACTCCGCCCCAGATGCACACCATACCAACGTAGATACCACGCTGTTCGGCCTGGTTGATGATATAGTCCATGTGGTCCCAATAGCCATAGTCGACCTTGGTCAGCAGATTCCCCTGTTTGTCGTGAGAGGGCTGTCCATAGGCGTTCATCGAGGGAACATCGTTCAGCACCTGCACTTGGGTCATGTTATAGCCAGCGTCACGAGCCTTATCCAGATAATACGACGCTTCCTCACGGTTCAGTCTTTCAGGCATCAGCCAGGCTGTCTCACCCAACCAGAAGAAGGGCGTGCCGTCAGCATGCTGCAAAAAACGCTGGTCCTGTGACACCTCTAACCGTCCGTGATCCCACGGATTTTGTCCTGCCATCACGATGTTTGGCATCATTAGCGCCAATACAAAAACAAATAAAACTCTCAACTTTTGTTCAAACATTCTGCAAAGTTAGCAAAAATTCAGCAATTATTGGTAACTTTCAATAAAAAGTTGCGATTTTATGGATTTGCCCCGTCACGCTCACCGTCTTAGGCTGTTATCCTAAGTATATATACATCAAACATAGAGAAATGAAGTTTTTTTTGGTGGTTTCGGTATTTTGTTGTAACTTTGCAGCAGAATACGAATGCGTTAGTGCAAAACGGTTTAGGCGCTCACTGCCATTCCTGTTCAGATTCTTGGCTGAAGCATTACCTGCAACCGCGCCGTGCCTCTCGCCATCAATCGTTTTTTTAAAAGTCTCCTCCTGGAGGCTTTTGTTTTTTCTCATTTGTCCGATTCTTGTTTCTCATTATGTTTTTGATTTTACGTTAACAATGTGGATTGGGTAGGACTCGAACCTCCGATATGCAGCTCTGAAAAGAGGTGCCCCGCTCCCGTGCGACCATCAATCCGATGCAAAGATACGACAAATATTCGTAACTTGCAAGTTTTTTCCTATTTTATTTTTCATAGGATCACAATGGGGACTGCGTAACATTATGATATAACCCACGGAACAGGACCCGTGGGTTCTTAATTCAATAATCAATATTTCAATATAGCCTATTCGTTATTACACTTCCTCCCATAGTTCGTCCATCTTTGCATTCACGTCATAAGACAGCAATGCACCTGAATGACCTTTCGACCAGTCGAAGGAAGGAATGGATTTCTCTAATTGCTCTAACGATATTATTGGCTCACCATACGGCTCAGCGGGATTCATGCAGATCATATCCACATACATCCTGCGTTTGGTCGTGCCAGCCCAGTCGTCTTCAGGATAAGGATCAGAGAGAAAATGCCCGTTGAACACGATGCCAGCCTTGTCGTCGCCTGTGCGTAACATATAAAACAAGTCGCCTCTGCGGGCCTCCTGCCAGTCATAGATGCTCCAGTTCATACGGAACATACCATGCACCATATTTGCCACGCACTCCTCGTAATCTTTCTCTTTGAAAGAACTGATTGAAGGGTTCCAGCGCATCAAATACTTCTTCGGTTCTTCTGGTATTGGTACTACCTCGAACTGCACTTCCCAAATGCAGCTGTCACCCTCAGGGTCTTCCACGCTGGGCTCACCTGGTCCTTTGAACCGAAAGCGAATTCCAGGCTCAGTATTAATGCCAATGATTCGTGTCAGACAATGGTCTTCACCACCATTGAGCATCAAGAAGTCCAACGTACCCTTGATGGCGTACGGGAAATCGCCTTCGTTATAAAAATAGCATCCGTGGAAAGTGTCAGGCAACTCTTCCGTTACCAACACGAGATTTCCGTCAAAGTTCTCCAGAATATCGCGATAGTTATCATCGTTGAGGTTTAAGCAAATGTGCGTCACCTCGCCTGAACGTACCTTGCCAATCACCTCGTTATCCACTTCGAGGGCGATTGCGACCTCGTTAAGATCGACTTCCTTGTTTTTCTTTTCTGACTTCATAGACTTATTGTTTTTTTGTTATCTGCGTACAAAGGTACAACAATTATTTGAGAAACAGATCATTTGGGGAGAGTTTTTCTTGATTTTTTACCGATAGATTTTACTACTTGCTTGTTTTCTTGTTTAGTTAGTTACTTAATTAATTATTTTGTGGAATTGAATGAGGATCTTATTTTACAGCCGATTTTACTTAATTAACTACAGATAATTATTTGTTTACTTGCTTACTTGCTTGAACCTGCCATTTTACTCCTTTGTATTTTTCTTTTGCAGATATTATGTTTTTAAAGCCTTTAAAGGATTTGAATTGCTTTGTTAATAAAATGTTAAATTCTATATGTTTTAAGGAGAAAAAGTTGATTCTTAGCATAGAAATTAGTATTTTTGCAAAAAATTTATTAATATGGCAATAAAGATCATAAGTGCAAAGAGATTTGCAATGAAACTAAAGGCAACCATTCAGCGATCTGGACGGTTGGGGTTCACGGAGGAAACGGCAAGGTACATGAATCTGGCCAACGGGAAATTTGCAAAGTTTGCACAAGACGACGAAAACGGTGTTCTATACCTTATTATAATAGATAAGCGTAATGAGGACAGCTTTGACATACGCTCATCGAGCGGGTACTACTTTGTTCCTGCGAAGATGATGTTTGATTCATTAGGTGTGGATTATGAGAAGAACGTTGTGATGTTCGACCTGATCCGTAAGCCTTCTCTCGACGAGACACTTGAAGGTCAAGTGTTTTTGATGAAATCAAGAGCTTCGAAACGTAAAGACAAAAAAGATGAAGACATAGATACATAAATGAAAAGGCCCTGTTCAGGGCAAGTGGACAGGGCGGGGAACGAAGTCTCATTTTTGGGCAGCGAGACTACGGACAATCCCATCGGGCATGACAGAATTGCTTGGCAAAGGTAGTAAAAATACCACAAACGGGCAAATTTCTGTCGAATTCAGTAGTATTATTTTAAATTTTTTAAACTAAGTATGGACACGACCGTAAATCTTTTCGACAGGAAGGAGCTCTACAGAATGGAGCACACCCCACAGGGCAAATCCCTTAGGACTGCCAAGATTCCCAAGCGACAAAGACGCAAGGTAATCTATGATAACATGCACCTCATGGAGGGTATGACTTTCACGGCGACACACTCTTTTCCTCAGATGCTACCATACAATGGCCCCACTGACTTCGAACTCGTTTCGTATGCTGAAAGGAAGGGGCACTCTGGTAAAAATGAGGCACTTCATTTCTTCCTCGATGACTTTCGATTCCGAGATCCCATGTGGTGTAATCTGGAATACACAGTGTATAATATCAGTCATTTCGACTATATATTCTGTCCTGATTTCAGTTTGTGGCGCAATCTCCCAACAGAATTCTGTAACATGCAGAACACCTATCGCACACGATTCGCTGGCCTTTACTGCCAACTTAGGGGAATGAATGTCATTCCTACTTACAGTTTTGGTGGTCTTTCGTCTTTTTCCTTTTGCCTCGAAGGTCTGCCTTTTCACAGCATAATAGCAGTCTGCGGTCTTAGTAACCGTAAAGATGCGCAGGCCTACAACATCTGGTGTTATGCCTTAAGGCGACTCGAAGCAGAGAAGCACCCTACTCTTATATTGGTCTACGGTCCGGAAATCGAAATTCCAGACTTTCATACACCGGTTAAATTCATAAAAGATTTCATTTCAAAACGATTCAGGCATGGATAATAGTAAAAATCAGCTATGGGATGTGGACGCTAAGCTGTTTGCATCTATGGAGAAAGGAAGCCTCACGCCTAATGAAGCTAACTTCTTCAGTAACATGAAGTACAAGCAAGAATACGAGGTTACAGCCTTGAACGACCTTCTTGTATCTGAGTATGAGAATGACGACGAGATATACGTCATTCGTATGAACTACGACGAATATGTCGTTGGTCATGGCATCGGAACCGATGGAGCTCAAGAGGTTCATGTGATGAACTTATCTGAGGCTCTGGCTGTCAACTTCAAAGCCGAAGGATTCCTCAACCGTGACATTACCCTCTGGCAGTGGCTTCGTGAGAAGGACTATACGATTGTGAATTATGGACGTAACTATGACTTAACCGAAAATGGGAAACGGAGCTGATTTCTTTGCAAGAGATGCTGCAGGCAGGCAATCTGAGTATGATTCACTATCTCCTGCAGTTACAGTTAATGGCATAAAGGGTCATCTGATTAAGCGTAAGGGAGATTCCGATACTCATACCAATCTCCCTTTTTACGCTAACACTTCTGATGTCTATTTCCGCCAAAACGTATATGGTGTTTGTCAGGCAAGGACCTATATCGGCAATAAATTACATCTCGATTTCGACTGGAGTCATGAACATACCAACAAAGGCGATGGTCGTCATTTCCCAGTCGGAACAGTTCATGTCCAAATCTGGCAGGAGCAAAAAGATGGAACTTTTAAAAGATTATCCAACGAAGCTCGTTCCATGTGCAACCACGAAATGAAGAAGTACGGTCCAATCTTGAAACATTTCTGCCCCAGTGTAAAGTTCAGATAAGTGAAGATGCAGGACTTTAACGGCCCTGCATCTTTATTATTCGTTATTCCCCAAAAACGAGATACGTTTCAAGGGCAACATGTTCTTGTCATCATCGGACATCTTATCGTAGTATTCCTGCCACATCTCGATGAAATCATTACCATCGATGAGACGGATAAACTTGTCATTGCCAGAAGCAGCATTCCTGGCATCTGCCGAATAGGTGCCACTGGTGACAAACAACGCGATGTCGCCAGCCTTTAGCACACCTGACAAGGCTCGTACCTCGGAGGCACCAATGGCTGTTTCCGGCTTATGTTTCACCTGAACCTTGATACGAGGTGTCTTAGCACCAAGCGGATCTAAGTAGGCGATAATGTCAATGCCGCCATCTTTACCCTTTGGAGCGATAAATGGTGTATGATAATCCATCGCACGCAGCAGAGCCGCCACCATATCCTGAAATTCATAGGGATCTTTGGAAGCAATGAATGCCTTGATGCCTTCGCGTGCATCCGACTCCAACTGTTCTAACTTCATGGAGTTATCAGATTCTGCCGTATTGTCCGTAGGCTCCTCATCTGGATTATCCTCTATATCGCGAGCCTTCTTCCATGCGTGATATGCATCGTTGGCGATGTTCATCACCTCTTCAGGAGTTTTCTTCAAGGCTGCCTCACCTTCTGGTGTCAGATACCAGTTGCCACTCTTCTTCACGATGAAGCCAGCCTTCTGATAGTCTATGGAATAGAACTGGAAACTATTGGTCCATCGGATATATTGCATCTTACCTGCCGGTTCCTTTTCCCAATCCGTCAGTTCTACGTTCTCATTCACAAACGGATAGAGTTCCTTCGCCGGCATGCTGCCACCCCGTCGGTTCATCTCCTTCATCACTGCATACAGCGTCTTCGTGGCGCAGGCTTTCGTCCTACTGAATTTGTCTTTTGCCATATCATTATTGGTTCTTATTCATTATTATATCCGAAAGCTTCACATGGTCAGCAACATTGACTATGCCGTCACCGTTCACATCACCCACCATAATGGCTTTGCCATTGCCTGTGATTGTGATTTCACGGGTTGCCACATCAGATTTTTCGTAACCATCCTTCGTTGCATAGACACTGATTTTGTAGGTTTGTGACAGGGTGAGTTCTGAATCATTGTATTGTTTTGCATCATCCACAATCACTTCAGAAACAAATTCTACGCCTTCAGTGTCGCAATTGAATTTTACTTTCCCATTTTCATACCAAATAGTAGGTGTGGCACATTTGGGTATTTCAACATTTTCGCCAGAAAGTGTCTGGAACTTTCCAAATCTGCTCCAAGGAGAAGTTGTCATATAGGCTTCAATAGATTCTTCTGGCACTAATAAAGTTATATCGTAATTGGAGAAAGAAGTTTCATATAATACAGGAGGAACTTCTGGAAGAGCAATTACTTCTTTAATATTGGTACAATAAGCAAATGCTTCTCCATAAATATATTGAATAGTTGAAGGAATTGTTATTGATTCTAATGAAGAACACCAAGTGAATGTACCTTTTTTTATAATCTTTATACCTTCTGGAATTGTTAAAGATCCGATGCTATTGCAACCCTCGAATGCCCTTTCCCCAATGGATGTCACACTATTAGGAATGATTAGAGATGGCAGAATGTAGCAACATTGAAATGCACAATTGCCAATAGTTTTCACACTATTGGGAATGGTGAGAGATAATACTTTTTGACAATTGCTGAAAGAATAATTGCCGATAGAGGTTACTCCTTCACCAATTGTGAGGGATACAAGATTCTGACAATTGTAGAAAGTATAGTCTTCAATAGAGCTTACATTACTGGGGATGGTAATAGAGGATAGGCTGCTACAATTATAGAAAGCTCGATTACCAATAGAAGTTACACCATCAGGGATATTAATTTTTGTCAAGCCTGTACAATTATTAAATGCTTGAGCACCGATAGAAGTTACACCCTTGCCGAGTGTTACGGATATTAATCCACTGCAACCATTAAATGTATCCGTTTCGATTGAAGTTACACCATCAGGGATAGTGATAGATACCAAACTGGTGCAATCTATAAATGCACATGAACCGATGGATATAACACTTTGGGGGATAGAAACAAAGATTAGGTCTTGGCAATTAGCGAATGCATTACCTGCCATTAATCTTGTTCCTTCATCAATTGTTATATCTTCATCTATTACACCTTTATAACCTACAAGGCACTTATCAAGATAAAGAAGTCCATCAGGTTGGCTATTATACCAACCTGTATTAGAAAAAGCAAGACCTCCAATGTATGTCACACTTGAAGGAATAGAGATCGAATTCAAACCTGTGCAGTCTTCGAAAGCACAGATTCCAATAGATTTCACGCTATTAGGTATACTGATGGAAGTTATGTCTTTGCATCTAGAGAAAGCATAATTGCCAATGGATGTCACGCTATATGTCATCTCATCATACTTGATAGACTCTGGTATAACAACTTTTCCTGCATACTTATAATATGTCACAGAAGCCGTCTTATCAGTTTTGTTTAAATTGTAATAAACGCCACCGATGTAAGCATCGTAAGCTCTTGCTGTAAAAGGCAATAGCGTACAAATAAGAAGAATAAATACTGACTTTTTCATATCGTTATTGTTTTATCTGTTTCCTTTTGCTCTATTATGCGTCTTACAAAGCATCTGGCAGTTCTCGATGTCCGTAGCACCGCCTTTACTCCATGCCGTCACGTGGTCGGCATCCATTTCCTCCAATTTCCAAATACGCAGACGATTGGAGTCGCGACCGATGGCACAATAAGGGCAGTTGCTCACGCCATCGATTTTGGCCTTGGCTGTCTGCTCCTGATAGACCTTGCGCATTGTTGGCTTATCGAAAAGACGGACATTCAACAGTTTTGTATCCTGGCAGCCACCAAGCACATACTCAAAGATACCACGACGATTCGTCACAAAGTCATCATGCATCAGTTGATAGACCTTTGCAGACAATTCCGAATGATTCAATGGCAGATGATGGAAACGCTCATACATCTCTCCCCAATTCAGCCCCTGCATCTCATTATAGACATCATCAAATTTCGAGTCCACCCAATCTATTACCGTATTGAAGTAAGTTTTTATTTCGTCAATATTCGTATCCCTGCGATGCAGCGACATATAGACACTCACAGGATCGTTGGCAGATGCCGTCTGCGGTGATACCCTTTCACTATTTGCCACCCATTCAAGTGCCGTAGCAAGGAACTGCTGACGGTTTGCGGGCCCTTTTATATAACTCTCCCAACGCTGGATATTGGCGTTCTTCGAATTCGAGAACTCCGCCTTGCATGCAGAGACGAACGGGCCAGAGAAAACAGCATTCAATTCTTCTTGGCGATTGAGTGGAATGCCTGCTATATTGATGGTCTTAAACCAGTTCTTTATCTCCTCTTCCGCAAACTCACCTTCTCCTTCGCAGATATAGACCAGCAGCTCCGTTTTGAGAATCTTCTGTTGTTTTTCTTCATCCAGACCGTCAAAGTTTTGTTCTATGTCATTGACCTTAACGGCAAACTTTTTCTTCAGAAAACGCCCGAGCGAAGTGATGCGCTGCTGTCCGTCGAGCACTTCAAGTTCTGTTTGAGGTGATTTGAAATCCTTATTACGGTTGAAATATAAAAGTCCGAGCGGATAGCCTTTCAGTACAGACTCTATCACAGCCACATCTTTCTTGCTGTCAGCATAGATGTAGTTACGCTGATATTCGGGCTGGATGGTCAACTGTCCTGCTAATCCATATAGGCCTTTACCTTCCAACTCGTTATACTCAAAGCCGTCACATAGCTGCTCTACGGTATAAATCTTTAATGTCGTTTTCATTCTGATTGCTTTTTACGGATTAGTATTCTTGCGTATGGCTTTACCGGGTAGCCATCTTCCATATAATATAGCTGACCTTGTCGTAGACTTGGGTTCATTTTCTTTAGTTCTGGGGGAAATGGTTTTAACCCTAACTCTTTACCCGAATCTCCTTCTGCAATCCCAATAATCTCAAATTGTTCAGGGCAGTATTTGTCAAGAAAGGATTTTGGCAACCCCATTGCACCCTCAAAATCGGAAGGGATGGAATCAGTATAAGGAACTTCTATCGCATCATAATTCTCGTAGTGTATATATTCCTTACGACCTCGTATTTCCTTATGCTTACTATGTTTAATGTTTTCAGCCATAGTCATGAGGCGTAAAGGTTGGTGACGACGACCATGGTCAATGTTCGTAAACCAACAACAATTTCGGAATTTGACAAGACTTGTACTCTCATCAAACACTCCATCTGCATAACCATCGCGTGGTACTTCAACACGGAAATAGGCATTTCCATTCTGAAAGCCATTGCCTAACCACATTCTATTTTCCTTTATAAGTGGAAATATTTCTTTGTAAGTAACGGCATTCATATTGCCTATAATAATAAATTTCTTCTTTGCATCTATCAACCATAGTACAAACTCTCTGAACAGCGAGAAAGGTGGATTAGTCACAATGATATCTGCCTCGTCACGCAGTTTCATAATTTCCTTGCTGCGAAAATCACCATCACCCTCCAAATATTGCCATTGCAGGTCATCTATATTGATCCGACCATCGCCCGTAATATCATCTGTGAGCACAAAAATCTTGCCATGAGTCTTGCTTTTATCATTGTCGAAGTATGGCTGTGAGGTCTCAAAAAGCGTTGGCTGGTATGGGATTTTGTACTTCTTGCTTTCGGGGGCATAGCTGGTAGAGATCAATTTCTTCAATCCCAACAACTGAAAGTTTTGTGCAAAGAACTTCGTGAAGTTACTCCACTCAGGATCGTCGCAAGGCAGTAGCACCGTTTTATCACGAAACACATTCGGATCATAGTCCAGATAGGCGTTTATCTCTTTCTGGATATCATCATATTGCGTATAGAACTCGTCGTTCTTCGCCGTCTTCGCATTTGCCAAATTCGTATTTGCCATTAGCACATTATTTATAGTACACTGCTGACTTATCGGGATTTTGACAGGCAAAACCAACGGGACTTCAGAACATAGAAAAGGCGTGAACTGCCTTATCTACATCTTGAGGCCCTGAGATTGCCCGAACAACCAGATAAGTCATGCCCACACCCAAAGGTGCAGACATTAGTGACTATCTACGGTTGTTCTATCTTCGAAATTTCTCAGGTTTCAAGATGTTCCGTATAATCAGCTAATGCTGTTATAATTTACCCACAATGTCGCACCGGCACCTCCACCGAGGCATGTCGCCGATGTTCGAGGGCAAAGATACGAAGAATAATTGGAACGACAAAACTTTTTCTGAGTTTTTCATTAAAAAGGCACCAGAATAGTCCTGTGCCCGATAGCCAGGCGGTGATTTGACTTCTCAATTCAAGTCGTTGCGATAATGGCAGGTTATTGCACGATAATGGCAGGTTATTGCGCAATAAGGCAAGGTTATTGAAAAATAAGGCTTGGTTATTCTGAATAGCATTGGTCAGCATTTTGGGGGGATTTATTCAACTCTATCGACGAGCATTTGTCGCTATATTGAGATATTGATTATTGACTTTAACTTAAAGAGATTGTTGGAACAGATAAAATAGTAAAAATAATAGTATAATATATTAATAATCAATAACTTATATATAATTATATACTAAATTTAGATACAAATCTTCTCCTTACTCCAAAAAAGTGAAATCAATAATGAATATTTGAATATAACAATTTTTATTCATTTAAATTTTGGAGGCTGAAAAATAATTCTTATCTTTGCAGTCAACTATACATTGAAAGAATATGGATACTCAATTAGTTAGGCTTGATAAGCCTTATCACATCATTTGTGGGAGCAATTGTAGATTTGCCCTTCACGTAGCTACGCTTATTGTTGTAAAGGAAAAGATTGAGGGAGTTGCGGAGGGTGCCCCCATGCGCGACACTCTCGCAGTAAGCAGTTACCCTGTCGTAGGAGGTAGTTACGACATGGACGGTCAAGTCTGGATGGATACAGAGCTTAAAGATTGCTTGGTGATTTGTCGTGAAAACGAGAGTGTTTCCCTTTACACGCTGAGAAAAGCTATGGAATATTGTGGGAAAAGGGGAATAACGCACTATCAAGAACGAACCTTAACTTTTTTTACAATGGCACTTTTAGAGCATGGTATTAAATTGTTTCTCCCTACAGACAATAATAATAAAACTATCGCTGATTATGAAGTTTGTCTTGAGTTTGCGACTGGCGAAAATGGAATAAGGTGTATGGCATATTCCTCTAATGAAAGTGATTTCTATTTCTACGAATATTATGCTGATGACGATGCAGACTACACAAGCGTTGGATTGATAAACAAACCAACTGCAATAATGCGAATGGCAGAGTTACGTGATAACTATTTGAGAACACTGAAAACTGAAGGCTTGCGGAGTATAACGTTTACAACCAAGAATAAATTATACCAAGATTTTGTTGACGAACTGAACAGATACAAGGTGGATGAAGGATTATAGTCCAATATCACTCTCAGAAGCTCGGCATTATGCTGACTTGTGCAAAAATGCACCTCGGAACCAAGCTGAAGTCATGCAAAATTTCCTAATGCGGCGTGCACTGGAAACGGGAGTTACCTCACATGATGTATTGGAAGCTATACAAAGTATCTCGGATCGTTTTGTTGAAGAAGACATAGCGATGAGAAGAAAAGCAATAGAAGAAGATCTGCGCCGCCGTGGAACTATAGCATTGGAAACCATCGATGCCGATGATGATCAAATTGTCGCAGCCATCAAGAAGACGCTTCCCAAGTTCAATAGTGATAGAGACTGGGGCGGCATTTATCGTATATTGGTGGATTACTGTAGTTTTCCTCCTAATTATGCAAAATTTTTGAGAAGATTCGACGAAATGGGAATCTACCCTACAGATGATATTATAACAGGGATTAAAAGATGTGGTATTCCTGCTATCAGTGAACGTGATTATAATAATCATCGGTTCAGTTATCAGGCTTTACAGAAGGGTATTAATAATGATTGGCCGAAAACTTATATTGAATGGATGAACAGTTATAAGACTGATCACGACTTCATCGATCGAAGAAATATTGCCACCATATTCTATAATAACCTTAAAGCTGAAGTTGGAGCTTAACCATACGAAAGTGTACTAATTCGTACACTATTTAAATCCACTATACTATTTTCATACTATTTATTATGCGATGCGCGGTCTTCCTGACGACGCATTACCTTTTTATATATCTTTGCAATGGTTTCAATTGTAAAAAGATGAAAAAGTTAAATCAAAACAAGTCTGCCCAGAGCGGCAAGGAAAAAGACCAGAAGAGAATCGAGCGCATGGTTGCTCAGTCGCTGGCACAGAGGTATCCTCTTTTCGAGGATGGTAGGAACGTCGTCGGATTTCTGCAGATCATGAGTAAGCAACTCACGGAGCGGATTACCGACCTTCTGCGCGGCCACAGCCGCGAAATGCAGGGAGAAATCGCCGACAGCATTCGCATCTACGTCGTGTATCAGGCTATTGATCTGACGGGGATAAAGCATGTGGACAATGAACTCCTTGAGATTTTTGATATGTTTGATCAATATAAATATTAATAAGGTATGAGCGCTAAGAAACAAACTACAGCAATAGTCGAGTCGTCGCAGGGCGGCGACCAGGCTACTTACGTCAGCCGTCCGCGTCGCAAGCCGGACTCGACAACAAAAGGCAAATTGAACGAGTGGGACAACGGCTACAAAGAATTCATCCCCCAAGGCCAGAAGGCGAGTAACAGGAACATGTTGAAGCAGTTGGGCAACTCATCGTACTACAAAAGTGAGGGTGAAAAAGAATCGAGCTACACCTTTCATGTGAACGTGCCAGGCGACAGTGCCGACCCCGTAGGCAAGGCTTATGACATCATGAAGGTGCTGACGGAAGGCCAACGCAAGTCGGAACCGACTCTGCCCGAAGGCGAGGGACGTATGCTCTTCGATAACGGCGAGAACTTGAAAGTCTGGCTCGACACGGTAAAGGGTAAGGTGAGCATTTTGACTCAGCTGGACTGTTCGTCGAACATCGAACGTATGCTACTCCAGGCGCAGGCTACGATGAACGTCACCATTGGTCGCCACCGCACGGAGATTCTGAAACACGAAATAAACGAATTAAAATAATGTACGCGTATGAAAAAGAATTGGCGTTTTGCCTATCAAGACAACCAATTTTGGGGTGAGTGCCTGCCTTGCACGCTCGCAGTTTTTAACAACATCATTAACTTGGCTGTGGTGGGGTGGAAAATCTCCACACGCCAGGAGGTGGAGTATGCCGTGGCTCATGGCCTGCCGCTGGACAAGTGGACCATGAACAGCGACTTCCAGCAGTTCTGCCTGAAGCGTGACGTACTGCCACGAGCCGGTGAGACATTCAGACAGTTGACCATCGGAGAGAAGCTGCTACAGTGGACTAACGCGCTGAAGATGTCGCTGCCGTGCTTTATTTTCGCCGCCTCGGAGTTCGATTTGGTTCCCGTCAACGACAAGTGGGGCGATCCCGTGCTCGACAAGAACGGACAGCAAGTGATGCGCCGCCGCCGACAGCTGAAAGGTATCCACCTGAGTGGGCTCTTTATGTTCGATGCCGACAAGATGCTGATCGATCCCTACGAGGTGTTTCAACGCACGCAGGTGCCCGGATTCCCTTGGCAGGTGCGACTGGCCCACAAGACATCGTCGGGACACGGCCTGCGGTTGGTGTGCGAGTTGAGACCAGAGTTGGGCAACATCGCCGACAACCAAGTCTGCCTGGCTCGCGACCTCGGACTGATGGGCGTACTCGGCTCAACGGGCAAGCCTGTCGTAGATGACTCGTGCATCGACGCCAGCCGCATCTCCTATGCCCCGCGCCGTCAGGACATCTACTTCATGGACGAAGAGCATTTGTTCTAAATAATTATAGTATTAACCCCTTAAAACGTTTTTGAAATGAACGAAGAAAAGGACATTTTTGAGAACGGTACCGAGGCCGAGCGTTTATACGGCGATGCGTACCGTCAGGGTGAGGGCCACTGCGCCCCCACCAATCCCGAGAACCGTTTCGACGAGGCTCCTGCCTCCGTCAAGTCATTACCCCCTGAAGCCGAGACTACAGTTGTAATTGAAGGCACAGGCATTAAGCCCCCGAGAGCAGCACCAGTACACGACGGACCGGTCAAGGTGTTCGACATCCCTGTGGTGGACATTATCAAGACCGAGCTGCCCAACGGTGCGCCCGAAGGCTCCCGTCACAAGATGATGCTGAAGTTGGCCTCCGACCTCATCATTGTCCTCGACGGCGACATTGACAAGGTGCGGCGCGTGTTGGAGTCGCTGCCATGGGTGCTGGATGTCATCAAAGAGCGTGGCCAGGACGAGTTTGAGCGCATTCTTCAGACCGCCCAGAAGCGTATGATGAAGCGAGAGGCCGAGAACTACAACGAGTTGCAGCCCTCGAAGGAGATGCGCGATGCCATCAAACTCCTGACGGGTCGCAGCTACAAACAGCTGGCACGCGAGGCACACTATACGGCCGAAGGCCGCGAACTGGCCGCTGCTGAGTACGACATCATGAAGATGCTGGAAAGCATCGGCATGGATGTGGAGAAGCTGTTCCCTGTCTTCCCTCTGATCGGTCAGCTGTGTTACCACTTGAAGCGCCGTCACTACATAGCGGCATTGCTGGTAGCTGGCGCGTTCTTCATGACGCTTATGACGCGCTGCTGGTATCGCTCGGGCATGGAGCCAGGACGTGTATGCCGCTTGAACTGCATCCTGGAGCTAATCGGAAGATCTGGTAGTGGCAAGCATATTGCCGTAGACTTCTACCGTCTGTTGATGGAACCTGTCAAGAAGTCTGACATGGTTCAGATCGATGCCCTGAACAAGTTCAACGCCGAGCGCGAACAGAACAACGGCGGCAAGAGCAACAAGTCGCCAAGACCCAAGGGCCTGTTCCGCTGCATGCCGTCGGAGACATCGGCCGCTGCCATCCGTGAAGCCGAGTTCAACGCCAAGGAACCGCTCGACGGAGTGGATTGGCCACTTCATGTGTTCCACTTCAACAGCGAGCTGCAGGACATGCAGCGACAGATGCGGAAGGAGTACATGAACATTGAGAAGCTCTTTTACAAAGGCTTCCACAATGAGCCGGACGGCAGTTACCTGAAGACTTCAAGTGCCCCCGTGGGTGAGTACGACGTGCATTTCAACGGCGTGTACAGCGGCACCCAGACGGCTCTCGACAAGCAGACCACTACGATCAATTTCGGCGGCGGTCTTTTGTTCAGACTGACCGTGGTTGCCCTTGGCGACTCGAACTTCGAGACCAGAGAAAGGCGTCTGTATACTGATGAGGACGCTGCCAGGGACCAGCAGCTTCGCGACTGGGCGTATAGGTTCGACAGTTGTAAGGGTGAGATTCCCTGTGAGGATATCGACATCGCCTTGTCGGAGTGGACGGCTCGCCGTATGAAAGACGCTGAAGATGAGCAAAACTACGCTCTGGAAGACCTTATCAAGCGTCCCTACTGGCACGGCATGAATTATGCCCTGCCGTTCATCGTAGCCCGCCATTGGGATCAGATGGTGCAGGATAAGGACGGGCGCATGGTATGTGGTCCAAACTTCAAGACCGACAAGTACGACCGTCAGCTGGCATTGCTCATAGAGAGGGTTCAGTTCGCATTCCAGCAGCATTTCTTCCTGGGCATCGGCGAGAAGTACTACGACGATCTGCAAGTCGCTGAGCTGTCGAACAAGCATCGTCAGCAGAAGACGACGCTTGCCTTCAACCGTCTGCCGGAATACTTCACGAGCGACGACGTGAAGCGTGAGTATGGCTACGAGAGCACGGGCTCGGTGTGCAGCCGTCTGAAGATATTACAGGACGACGGCATGTGCTCGAAGAAGATTCGCACAGGAGCGAACAAGGGCAAATACCACAAACTGGTGTGATGTTATATTGAAATATTCAATATTGAGTGAATCTTTTGTAATTGATTGTTGAGGGGTGGCTGTCGGGAGACAGTTGCCTCTCTTTTTTAATTAACAATTATTATGTATTTTATTTGATAAATTTTTGAAGAAAAACTTGTATAATTCAGAAAAATGTTGTACCTTTGTACCATAGAAATTAAGGCGGGAAGGACCACCCGATGTAGATGGTTCACTTAGTATTCTAAAACCACAAAAAGCATTACAGAAATGTTAGAACTGTATCTTTCAAAGGTAACCGAGACCTCAGAATCGGAACAGGCGGGAAAAATCTACGCCCGCGTCAGTTACAAACAAACGCTCGACGTGCAGGCAATGGCGCGTCACATGGCTGAGCACAACACCATGTTTTCGGAGGGTTCCATCACCGGTATCCTTATCGATTTCGTGAAGTGTGTGCGTGAGCAGGTACTCAACGGCAACACGGTGAAGATTGACAACCTGGCCATCTTCAAAGCTACCGTCGAGGCAAACGGACTGGAGACGCTCTACGATGCTGATGCCGACAAGGTGGCCTCTGCATCACTTGGAACTCTGGCCGAGGGTGCAAAGACGGGACCTGCCGTCAAGACCGTGAAGCTGTTGGCACAGAGCACTGGCGAGTTCACCCGCGACGAGCTGAAGAAGGACGTTAAGCTCTCTTGGACCGACAAGGCCAAGGCTGAGATCGCTGCAGCCAAGGGCGGGAACAGTCAGGAGTCAGGAGGCAGTAGTCAGGAGTCTGGAGACAGTAGTCAGCAGTCGGGAGGCGGCAACGGCGGCTCTCAGAACGGCGGCGGTTCGCAGTCTGCAGCCCTGGCAGCCCCCACGATCAGCGGTACGACTCCGTTTGCTGAGACTACCTCGGTGAGCATGAGTGGCCCTGCCGGTGCTGAGATCCACTACACCACCGACGGCTCGACACCAACGGCTGAGAGTACGCTCTACAGCGAGGCATTCACGCTGAGCGACACCACGACCGTGAAGGCAATCGCCATCAAGGACGGTGAGTCGAGTGAGGTTGCAAGCAAGCTGTTCACCAAGGGTGAAGGCGGTGACGAGATGGACCAAAACTAAGGCTACGCCAATTGATAATTCTTGCGTCCCTTCGGTAGCAAGCGGCAAAGCCGAGCGGAAAATTGATAATGGACAATTATGAAGAAGCGTTTCATTGAGATTGCGGTGAAGGTAGTAGTAGCCGCGCTCACAGCCTTCCTGACGGCCGTCACAACGACGAGTTGCATGGGACTGGGACCGATAACGATGTGGAGAGGCTGATCAGACCACCCCTAGCCCCTCCTACTCAGGAGGGGAATTGGGACGAGCAATGAGCTCGTCCCTTTATTATTTGAAGAGGTACTGCTTATTATTTGAAGAGGTACTGTGCGAATTCGTGGAGGGATTTGCGCCAGACTTGCCACTCGTGGTCGCCGGGATAGGAATTGAAACGAACCTCTACGCCGCCGTCACGCATCTTCTGGACGATATTGCGGGTGTAGTCGATACGCGGGTCCTGTTCGCCACAACTCATGAAGAACACATCAAACTGGCTGTTGAACGTCTTGGTGTCCGTCAGGATGCCTGGCACCTCCTTTTCCAAGTCGAAGTTGGAAGCACCCTGGATGCCTCCGAACATGCCGGTGGAGAACACGCCGACATTGGCAAACACCTCGGGCGAGCGCAGACCGATGTAGAACGACTGACCGCCACCCATCGAGAGGCCGCACATGGCACGGTGCTTGCGGTCTTTTTTCACTCGGTAGGTCTTCTCGACGAAGGGAATGACATTGTCGATCAGTTCCGAACGGAAGGTCTGCATGCCCTGCCAACTGTAGCCGCCACCGAAACCTCCGTTACGGTTCTGAACGTTGCTGTTCGAGCTGACCACGATCATCGGCACGGCCTTGCCCTGAGCAATCAGATTGTCCATGATCTGAGCGGTACGGCCCTGCTCCATCCATCCGCGATGATCCTCACCACCGCCGTGCTGGATATAGACGACGGGATAGTCCTGCTGGCCCTCGTTGTAGCCTGCGGGCGTGTAGACCAGCAGCGGACGCCACGACTCATCGACCTTGGAGTAATACCAGACGGTGTTGACCTCGCCGCGAGGCACGTCCTGCACCTCGAAGTCGTCCATGCCTGCCTCCTTGATCTCTATGGCACTCGACCAACGGCCACAGCCGTAGAACGACTGGCTGGCAGGGTCGGCGACAGAGACGCCATCGACGATGAGGAAATAGTAATGGAAGCCGGGCACCTGCGGCTTGGTGGTGATCGTCCACGAGCCGTCGTCGCCACGCACCATGTCGTACTTCGTGCCACAGAGGTCGATCTGTACGAGCTGGGCTTGCGGCGCGTTGACACGGAACATCACGCTGCCATCGGAAAGCACGCGCGGACAGCCGCTGCGATTTACGTTTGTCACTGGGGAGTAAGACCCTTCGGGAAAGGTTTCCCTGCGGAAACCCTGACCTGCAACCTGCGTGCAGACTACGACCGTCAGCAGGACGGACAGCATCATTCGTTTGGTTTTCATATTCATATGACTTGATTGACGGGAATGTCGGTAGGATCGACGGGGACTGAGGGGACTTTCTGGAAGTCGAAGCAGAGGCCGATTAGCAATGGACGCACACTGGGGACAGTCCCCCTGTCATTCGTTGCGCTGCTCACAGAAGGGACAGTCCCCATTGTGCGGAGGAAGCGGTCGTAGTAGCCGCGGCCGCGACCGAGACGATGGCCGAGAGCATCGAAGGCGACACCGGGGATGAGGGCGACGTCGATGGTTTTCGAGGAGGGAGGAGTGAGGAGTGAGGAGGGAGAATAGTGAGGGCCGGTGGGTTCAAGGATGCCGAAGGGGCCGGGGGCGAGGTCGTGAGGACCGGTGTAATGGCGGAGTTCCATCGTGGTGGCATCGAGGACCTTGGGCAGAAGGACGGTCTTGCCTTCGGCGACAAGGTCGTCGAGAAGCTGATGGGTGTTGACTTCGTCGGGCAGGGAGTAATAGGCCATGACGACACGGGCATCGGACAGGAGCGGACGCAGACGGGCGATGATGGGCTCAGACAGCTCTTCTAACTGCGAAGGGGTGTACTGCTGCTTCAGACGGCGAATCTCACGACGAAGGGCTTTTTTAGCCACAGATTGCACAGATTGCTCAGATGGAACTGATTGCACAGATTAGTCCGTTTTTTAAGACAACGAATTACACGAATTTCACGAATTGCTTACAAGAGCGACAGAGACGGTTATTTTAAGACCACGAATTTCACGAATTCTTGCGTCCAGATGGTAGCAAGCGGCAAAGCCGAGTTCACGAATTACTTATGATAGCGATAGAGCCGATTTATGAAATGAGCGAATTGATACGGTCGGCGGCGAGGTGGCGACGGAAGAGACGGAAGACGGAAGAGTCGTAGGCACGGGCGATGGTCTGGCCCTCCGTGGCCTTGACGGGCTGCGGGAAGGCACGACCCTCGCGGAAGAGACGGAGGGTCTCGATGATGGCGGGATCGTCCTGATTGAGGTATTCCGTCCAAGCCTGCTCGTTGAGGATGTTGTAGATGATGCGGCTGTTGATGAAACGCTCCAGCAGCTTCTTCGACTTCTGGATCATCAGGTTGCGACGCTTGAGGCCGTTCTTGTCGGCAAAGACGACGAACTGCTCGAGCGTGTTCTGGCTCTTGAGGTATCGCTCCATCTCGCGCACATCGTCCATCTTGCTCAGACGAGCACGGTTCTCGTCGGTGTAGTTGTAGGCGAACTGCAGGATGAGTCCCGACATGGAGGCCTCCTTGTAGTAAGAGGTCATGCCGACGGTGTCTTCAGGAATGAAGATGTCGGGCGTGATGCCACCACCGCCATAGACGATGCGGCCGTTGGCGGTGTGGTATTCGGGACCGGTGTGACGGATGCTGTCCTCTGAGAAGAACTCACCGTGCTGGTAGCGCTCGATCCAGTCGGTCTCGTATTTCTCGCCGTCGTTGTAGGGTTTCTGGATGCAACGGCCGGAGGGTGTGTAGTAACGGGCGATGGTGAGACGGATCATCGAGTGGTCGGAGAACTCCATCGGCTTCTGCACGAGGCCCTTGCCGAAGGAACGGCGGCCGACGATGGTGCCGCGGTCGTTGTCCTGGATGGCACCCGCGAGGATCTCGGAGGCAGAGGCAGAGGCCTCGTCGACGAGGATCACGAGCGGCATGTGTTGGTAGGAGCCACGGCCGTCGGAACGGTACTCCTGACGCGGATAACGGCGACCCTCGGTGTAGACGATGAGCTGTCCGCGGGAGAGGAACTCGTTGGCGATCTGGACGGCCGACTCAAGGTAGCCGCCGGTGTTGTTGCGCAGGTCGATGACCAGGTTGGAGAAGCCTTTCTGTGCGAGCTGTGCCAGAGCGATGATGAGTTCGGGATAGGTATTCTCGCCGAAGTTCTTGATCTTGATGTAACCCGTCTCGTCGTCGAGCATATAACTGCACGTGACACTCTTCGTGGGAATCTCACCACGGGTGACGGTGATATGACGGATCTTCTTCTCGCCGTAGCGGATGATGCCGAGCTTCACCTTCGTGTCCTTAGGACCCTTCAGGCGGTGCATCGCCTCCTCGTTGGTGACTTTCTTGCCGACGAAGACGGAGTCATCGACCTCGACAATCTTGTCGCCAGCCAGCACACCGGCACGCTCAGCGGGACCGTTGCCGATGACGTTCTGCACGCGGATGGTGTCCTGACGGATGGTGAACTCGATACCGATGCCGGAGAACGAGCCGCGCAGGTCGTCGTTGGCGATCTCTCCCTCACGGGCGGTGATATACACGGAGTGCGGGTCGAGCTCGCCGAGGATCTGCGGCATGGCCTTCTCCACGAGGTCGTTCACGTTGACGGTGTCGACATACTGGTCGTCGATGATGTGCAACAGGTTGTTGAGTTTATTGCCGCTGGTGTTGATGATGTTCAGCCGGTTGCCGGAGAAATGGTTGGCATAGAACGTACCGATGAGGATGCCCATCACGACACCCATCGCGATCCATAGCGGCGTAAAGCGGGGAGACTTTTTCATTTTAAACTTTGAACTTTGAGCTTTGAACTTTATGATTACACTTCCATCAAGATGACTTCGATGCCGGCACGGCGGAGGAGGTCGATGCCGTCGGTGAGGCGGTAGTTCTCGCCGTAGACGACACGGCGGATGCCTGCCTGGATGATGAGCTTGGCACACTCGATGCAGGGCGAGGCGGTGATGTAGATGGTGGCACCGTCGCTATTGTTGTTGCTGCGGGCGAGTTTCGTGATGGCGTTGGCCTCGGCGTGTAGGACGTAGGGCTTGGTGACGTTGTTCTCGTCCTCGCAGATGTTCTCGAAGCCGCTCGGCGTACCGTTGTAGCCGTCGCTGATGATCATCTTGTCCTTCACCACGAGGGCTCCCACCTGACGACGCACGCAGTAGGAGTTCTCTGCCCAGATCTTCGCCATACGAAGATAGCGCTCATCGAGTTTATGTTGCTTATCAGACACCATGATGATTTACGATTTACGGATTTACGATTTACGATTTATTTGCGGCGGATACCGTTGCGTTTGAGGAGGGCGTCGATGGTGGGTTCGGAGCCCTTGAAGCGCTTGTAGAGCGTCATCGGATTCTCGGTGCCACCCTTGGAGAGGATGCAGTCGCGGAAGCGCTGGGCCGTGGCAGGATTGAAGATGCCTTCTTTCTGAAACACGGCGAAGGCATCGGCATCGAGCACTTCTGCCCACTTGTAACTGTAGTAGCCAGCCGCATAGCCGCCAGCCATGATGTGCGAGAACTGCACGGTCATACAGGTATCGGGCAGCTGGGGCAGAACCATCGCCTTCTCCCAGGCACGCTTCTCGAAGGGGATGATGTCGTCGGTGAATTCGTCCTTCTGCGTGTAGTAGGCCATATCGAGCAGGCCGAAGCTGACCTGACGCATACAGGCGTAGGCCACATTGAAGTTGCGGCTGCGGACGATGCGGTCGATGAGCTCGTCGGGCAACGGCTCGCCCGTCTGGTAATGGAAGGCGAAGGTGCGGAGGAACTCCTTCTGAATGGCGAAGTTCTCCATGAACTGCGACGGCAGCTCGACGAAGTCCCACCACACGTTGGTGCCACTGAGGCTCTCGAAACGGGTGTTGGCGAACATGCCGTGGAGGGAGTGTCCGAACTCGTGGAGGAAGGTCTCCACCTCGCCCAGCGTCAGCAAAGCGGGTTTCTCGGCCGTGGGCTTGGTGAGGTTCATCACCACCGAGACGTGGGGACGGACATTCTTCATATTGTCAGGGCCGAAGGGCTTCTTCACGTCGATGCGCTCTATCCACTGGCCCTGGTATTCCGTCATCCAGGCACCAGCCTGCTTGCCCTTGCGGGGATGGAAGTCGGCATAGAAGACGGCGAGGAAGCCACCATCCTTGTCGAAGACCTCGTAGGCCTTCACGTCGGGATGATAGACGGGGATTTCCTTGTTTTCCTTGAAGGTGATGCCGTAGAGACGGTTGGCAAGGCCGAAGACGCCTTCGATGACCTTCGACAGCTCGAAATAGGGCCGCAGCATCTCGGCATCGATGTTGTATTTCTTCAGTTGCAGCTTGTGGGAGTAGAAGGAGAAGTCCCAAGGCTGCATTGAACTTTGAACTTTGAACTTTGAACTTTGAACTTTATGATTACTCAAATCCTTCTTGAATTCACGTTCAATCTCTTTCACCTCTTTTTTAGCGGTGGGCATGTAGGCGGCGATGAGATCGTTGAAGAGTTTATTGACGTTGCGGACGTTGCCGGCCATACGGTGCTGCATCACGTAGTCAGCATAGGTCTTATGGCCCAGGAGCTGTGCCAGTTCACGACGCAGATTGATCAGGCGCTTGCAGATCTGGAGATTGTTCTCCGTATTGTCGTGGATGCACTCCGTATTCTTGGCCATATACATCTGCTGGCGCAGGTCGCGGCGGGTGCTGTAAGTCATAAAGGGAGAGTATGAAGGGAAGTCGAGGGTGAAGACCCAGCCTTCCTTGCCCTGTTCCTTCGCAGCCTGGGCAGCCGCCTCACGGGCAGTGTCAGGCAGTCCGTCGAGATCGGCCTCGTCGGTGAGATGCAGGGTGAACGCCTTGTTTTCCTTCAGGAGGTTCTGCGAGAACTGCAGTCCGAGTATCGAGGCTTCCTCCGTGAGCTGGCGCAGACGTTCCTTGCCTGCTGCATCGAGCAGGGCACCGCTGCGCACGAAACCGTCGTAACAGTTGTCGAGCAGCATCTTCTCTTCCGGCGTCAGCTTGCGGTGATGACGGTGTACGTATTTGATGCGCTCAAAAAGCCGTTCGTTGAGACGGATATCGTTGGCGTGCTTCGTCAAGATGGGGCTCATCTTCTGTGCCAGAGCATCCATCTCGTCGGAGGTCTCTGCAGACAACAGGTTGAAGAACACGCTGCTGACACGCGACAGGAGGTCGTAGTAGCCGTTGTCGTCTTTCTCGTCGTCGACATTGATGATGGTGTTGTCGAAGGTGGGCTTCTCGGGATTGTTGATGATCTTCTCTATCTGCTCATCGTCACGACGGATGCCCTCCATCATCGCCTCTTCGTAGTCCTCCAAGGTGATGCGGTCGAAAGGCGCCGTGTCGTGCGGCGTGCCATAGGGCAGGAAGAACGGGTTCTGCCTCTTATTCTCTGCTTTCATATATTAACTCTCTTTTGGGGTGCAAAAGTACAACAAAAAAGTGAAAAGTGAAGAGTGAAAAGTGAAAAATATGTTACCACTAATTAAAATTATCCATTATCCATTGTCAATTATCCATTTTTCACATCAAGAGCCGTTCGAGTTGCGGGATTTCTATCCTTCCACGGTGCAATTCGAGGACTCCGGTCTCCTGCATACGGTTGAGGGTCCGCGACACGTTCAGGCGGCTGTCGTTGACCTCTTCGGCGAGGCGTTCCATGAGGATATGGAAGGTCTTGGGGCCTGCTGGATAGAGGGTGTGCTGGAAGAGGAAGCGCACGATACGCTCGCGGAGCGACAGGGGATTGCGGCGCCACTGCGACTGTATCAGTTTCTGGGTCTGCGTGGCGAGGTGGTTCATCAGATTCAGGCGGAACACGAGGAAGTCCTCGGAGAGGCGCACCACCTCTTCCTTGTCGAGGGTGAGGAAGTTGGCATCCGTCAGGGCGTAGAAGTCGTGCGTGTAGCGCTGGTAATAGCCGAAGATTCTCTCCTGCTGGAGGATGTAGGGCGACGACATCTGCTCGGTGACGGAATAGCGGCGGTCGACGCTGAAGGTCTCGATCTTCAGCGTGCCGTTGATAAGAAAATACAGGTGGGTACAGGGATCGCCGGCGTGGATGATCTGTCGTCCGGCAGGCACTTTCAGGAATCCGAAGCGGGTATGGCCAGCGACAATCTCCAGATCGTCACGGCTCATGCCCTGGAACAGCGGGAACTGGAGCAGTCTGTCGTATATCTGCAGGCCGGCCACTATTCCTCGATTTTGTTACGAAGAGAAGGAGAGAACCACACGGCGATGTCTCCGTGGCCGTCGTCATAGATGAGATAGGCCATCAGTTCGGAATGACGCTCGAGAAGTTGCCGGGCACGTTCCAGTCCCATCACCATAAACGAGGTGGCATAGGCATCGGCCACGGTACAGCTGTTGGCGAGTACTGTGGCGGAGAGGAGGCTGTGCTGCACGGGATAACCCGTCTTGGGGTCGATGGTGTGGGCATAGCGGCGACCGTTCTTGTAGTAGAAGTTACGGTAGTTGCCGCTGGTGGCCATCGCCTTGTCTGTGACGTTAAGGATGGTCTGTAACTCATGGCCCACGCTCAACGAGTCTTCAGAGGGTTTGATCACACCGACGCGCCACGGGAGGCGCTGGGCATTGACACCACAGGTAATGACCTCGCCACCAATCTCCACCATGAAGTTCTGAACCCCACGGTCGCGCAGCATACGTGCTACGGCATCCACACCAAAGCCCTTGGCGATGGCGGAGCAGTCGAGCATCATACGGGGATCTTGCTTCTTGACCTTTCCACCAGCGAGGGAGATCTTCTGGTAGCCGATGATCTGCCGCAGGCTGTCCACCTGATGCTTCGTGGGCATCTGCTCATGCTTGAAGCCGAAACCCCAGGCATTGACCAACGGCGCCACGGTGATGTCGAAAGCACCCTCCGTCTCACGCGACACTTCCATCGCCTTCGTGAACACCTCGATGAAATAGGGATCGAGCGTCACCTCACGGTTCTGGTTGACGGCGGTAATCACCGACTCCTTGTTGAAAGGCGAGAGCGAACGGTCCACCTTTATCAGTTCCTGACGGATGGTGGCACTCAGGTCGGAGTCGCACTGGTAGACGATCTTATAGGTGGTGCCGAACACGAAATCAGAGGACTGACGGTATGGCATAGAGCGCTGATGACTGATGATCAGCACGGTGCCGACGATCAGCAACGCAAGAAAAGGCAACTGCCAGATCAGTTTCTTCTTCTGTTTCTCATCCATAACGCTCAGATATCAATGATCACATTAAAGGTACCGCCCAGATTCGACTCGTAGGTACCGAAGCCAGGCACATACCACGGCTTGCCCCAATCACCCTCCTCAGAATGGGCCAGACGCTGCTTGTAACGCACGCTCCAGCCCAGATGCAGCGGACCGAAGATCTTGGCATCGACACCGAGAACGATCTCCGCCCAGTGATACTTGCAGGCTGCATCGTTGACACTATAGCTTGTATTCCACAGCCATACCGGATCTTCGTAATCCGGACGCGAGATATCGACCTTATAGGAAGTGAAGCCATAGCGCAGTCCCAGGTAGAGACGGTTGGGACCGTGCTTGTCTTTGAGCATATTCTTGTCTATACCTATCTTAAAATAAGGGGCTGAGGTGTTGTAATGCAGGAATGTCACCTCGTCGTCGTGATTGGCCTTGCCGATACCCGCCTCGACGATCGGGAACCACTCGTCGTGGAGGTTCACGCGCAGGGCTGCCTCATACTGGCCATAGTCAGACAACATCACCATGCCTGCTCCCACCATATCGAACGATACGGCAAAGCCACGGAACAGCGGGATGGAGTCTTTCTGAAGGGTGAAGAACTTCAACTGCGCCTGGGCACTTGTCGCAACAACCAGCAGCAACAGGCTAATCGCCAATCTTCGGATAAAGGAGGATATGTACGACTTGATCGTCATTGGTCACTGATGGGTTTGCTATTACTACCGAATCCAGACAGTTATGGGTATGCCGGACGGATGTTAACTTATGAAAGTAACTCGCATTGCAGTCGACAGACTCGAAATGGGGGTAATCATCCTTCGCAATCCACAGGGTGTCCACAACATGTACTTTGTCGCCAATGAAATGGAACACGAGTTCGTCTTCAGGATGGGTGTGGCTGATGGGAAGGTGGAACTTGCAGGTGCCTACACCTTTATTATATACTATAGAGTCGCTTTTGAATATAGTAGCCGGAGTGCCGTCTTTGCGGATGGTCATCACCGTCAGGGTGTCCTGCAGGCTGATAGAGTCACCAGCGCTGTTGGTAAACTGGAAGCGGGTGCGCACCAGGTTATTGATGGAACATTCGATACTCGAACAGGAGGTTAAGAGGTATGAGGCAAGCGGTAAGAGGTAAGAGATGAATCCTACCACCACCATACTCATCATCTTATTTGTCTTATTCTTCATACCTAAATCGTTTCCTCGATCTGATAGTCATTACGACCGCTCGACGAACGGCTGATGAGGTCGCCGAGGAATCCCGTGAGGAACAGCTGCGTGCCGATGATCATCATCGTCAGCGCGATATAGAAATAAGGAGAATCCGTCACCAGCCGCTGGGGAATATGATTGGCGAGGCACCACAGTTTGTCGGCTCCGATGACGAAGGCAGCAATGAAACCGATTACAAACATGATCGTGCCTAAGAAACCGAATACATGCATCGGCTTCTTGCCAAACGTGCTGAGGAACCACAGCGTCAGCAGGTCGAGATAGCCATTGACGAAACGGTTCAGGCCCATGAACTTCGAAGAGCCGTACTTACGGGCCTGATGGTGAACCACCTTCTCGCCGATCTTGTTGAAACCGGCATTCTTGGCCAGATAAGGGATGTAACGGTGCATCTCACCATACACCTCGATATTCTTCACCACGGCCTTGCGATAGGCTTTCAGACCGCAGTTGAAGTCGTGGAGGTTATTGATGCCGCTGATCTTACGGGCCGTCGCGTTGAAGAGTTTCGTGGGCAGCGTCTTAGAGATAGGGTCGTAGCGCTTCTGCTTGTAGCCGCTCACCAGGTCGTAGCCCTCCTCCTTGATCATCCGATATAACTCGGGTATCTCATCAGGAGAGTCCTGCAGATCGGCATCCATCGTGATGACCACGTCGCCCTGGGCCTGTTCAAAACCACAATACAGGGCAGGACTCTTACCGTAATTACGACGGAACTTGATGCCCTTCACACAGTCTGACTTGGCTGCCAAGTCACTGATCACCTGCCACGACTCGTCGGTAGAGCCGTCGTTCACGAAAATCACCTCATAACTGAAACCGTTGGCCTGCATCACCCGTTCTATCCAGGCATACAACTCAGGCAACGATTCCGCCTCATTATAAAGAGGTATTACTACTGAAATATCCACCTTAATTTATTTTCGATTTAATTTCACTTTTTCACCCTTTCACCTCACTGCGCTGCATCGCCAGGCCGATAGGGACACCCAGGATGAAGCCGATGACGATATTCACCGTCAGGATGTTCAGCGCATAGTCTATCGGACGGATCGAAGCCATCTCTGCCAAGCCTTCCTCCACCATCTGTGACATACCGTATTGGCTGATGAGTTGCTTACCTTCCTCGGAACTCATCATCCGCGAGAAGGCATTCAGCAGGTAGCCGTTGTCGACATAGGCGAAGTAAAGAAACTGCACTACGGCTAGCAGCACGGCACCATAGAAAAACACAAAGATCGTATATGCATAGCTGCGACCGAAGGAGATCAGCCCTTCCCTACCCTCATCGCGGAACTTACGCAGACGGTTTGCCACGAAGAAAGGCGTAGTAATGGCGAGACCTAAGGCCAGCATCTCCAGCATCTGGTTCGTGATGCCCAGGATATAGCAGGCGAAACTCGCCGTCCATAATAGGGCGAGGAAGAAGCCATCCTGACGGGCGTATGCTTTTAATTGTACGTATTCTGGAGCGGTCATTCCATTTACAATTTGACAATTTACTATTTACAATTTTCACATTTACTCCTTTCGGGGTGCAAAATTACACATTTTATGGCACATATCTTGACCTTTGCCAAAAAAAATAGTTAAAATGCAAAACTTTTCACTTTTCACTTTTCACTTTTCACTTTTTTGTTGTACCTTTGCAGCCGCTAAGCAAAAACGGGCAGTCCTGTACGGCCAGCTCCCTTTGAATCCCCCAGGGTGGGAACGCAGCAAGGGTATTAGGTCGTAGCGGCGCGATGCAGGTAGCTGCCCACCCGCCTCTTTAGCTCAGTTGGCCAGAGCACGTGATTTGTAATCTCGGGGTCGTTGGTTCGAATCCGACAAGAGGCTCAAGGATAGGCGAAAGCCAATTCGTATAACGAATGATAGGCGAAGCCAATTCTACCGTAAGGATTAAAGATTTTAATACACTACCTTTAAGGAATAGACTATGAACAGAAAGATATTCTTTTTATTTGCAAGTCTTCTTCTGTGCGCCACAATGGTCAGCGCACAGGAAAAAAGTGATCTCCACAAGCGTGCTGAGGCAGCAGATCCTAAGGAGCATATCGCTTCAGCAAGGTCTCTTTACATCCACGCCTTCAACGACTACTATAACCGTGGTCAGATGAAGTTGGGCGTAGAGTGCGCCACCAAGGCTGCCTCGCTCTACTATTCCAGAGAGAACTTCTACAAAGAAGCTTTCGACCTGCTCCGCCGTGCTGATGATGCCATCAACTCCAGCCCAAAGGACAGCCAGGCAGAAAAGGCCGCCATGCACTATATGGTCACCAAGGAGCGTCTGAATATGTATATCAAGCTGAGGAAAAGCGATAGTGCCAAGGATCAGTTGAACATCATGGAGAGCCAGGCTACTCAGAGCGGCGACGAGAATCTGAAGAACGATCTGCTCTATACCAAGGCCATCTACTATTATACCTTTGGTATGAACGCCCAGGGCAATGCCGTCTTCAAGGAGATGGCCAACAAGTTGACGGCCAGCAAGGAGTATGACAAGGTGGACGAGGTCTATCAGACACTCATCTCCAATGGCCGCAAGAGCAACAATGCCAATATGGTGGCACAGTCATACAGCAACTACATCGCCTGGAAAGACTCTACCAACGCCCTGAAGCATGCCGACGAGATCAACGCCCTGAAGAAGCAGATTGCAGACAACGAGGCAACTATCGCAGACAAAGACAGTTCGCTGTCCACACGTTGGGTCTTCATCATCGGACTCTGCATCCTCGCAGCAGCTTTGGCAGCAGCACTGGTCATTGGTGCGATTATATTGATGCGATTCATCCTGCTTGACCGTAAGCAGAAGAAGACTATCCGTTTGGCCAACGAGAGCAACGCCCTCAAGGCTAAGTTTATCAGCAACATCTCTGCACAGCTGGAGCCTACGTTCAAGAAACTCGACAGCAAGCAGCCCGAGGTGAAGGCACTACTCGAATTCTCTCATCATATCCAAACACTGTCTGAACTGGAGAACAGAGACAGTAGCGAGATTGAGTTGGAAGACACTCCTGTGCAGCAGTTCTGCGAGAATCTCATGGATCAGATCCGCGACAAGGTGAAGAGTGAAGTCAATCTGACGGTCAATGCCTCAAATATGAGTGCCAAGATCAATAAGGAGTACGTCTCCCATATTCTGCTCCACCTGCTGAACAACGCCGCAGAATACACGCCTGCAGAAGGAACCATCGCCCTCGAATTCAAAAAGCGTGGTCCTCATTCCTATCAGTTCCTCGTATCTGATACAGGCTCAGGCATCCCCGAAGAGAAGCGCGAAGACATCTTCAAGCCATTCCTTGAGATTCGTGACCTCACCACTGGCGACGGCCTCGGACTCCCCATCTGCAAACAGATGGCCCTGAAGATGAACGGCGACCTCGACATCGATCCCAAGTTCACCAAAGGCACCCGCTTCGTCCTCGACCTCCACGCATAATGAATGCGGGAAGGTGATATCATCGTCTTCCTTGTTGTTGTGGAGTAGGCACCATCCTGACAGGACCTCTCGGCATCATATCATCTTGATTGCCCCAGATGATTCCTCTCAGGAGATGCCCGATGTCGATGCCGATCTTCTGCTTCCCGTTGGTCTTATAATAAGGTCTGACAATCGGATCGGTCACCCATTTGCCCGTCATCGGATTAATGTAGCGCTGCACACCCAGGTCCGTGCCCCAATGCTTACTGAACTTGATGTCAGCATATCCTCCGTAGTTGCTTGTTGAGAGATAGGGGGCTACGGCAGGTCCTGCGGTCATAGGCTTGCCATAGTAATAACCGAAGGCATGCAGCGAAACGGCATTGCTCAACTGATAACTGACCGTTCCGCCTACGCCATACCTCGTTTCCAAATAGCCCATCCCCACATAGCGGTATTTGTCTGCCAATGCCGAAGCAGAGAAAGACCAACGGCCCAAATTCTGATACAACGTCAGGGAGCCTGACTCACGATCGAGCAATCCTGGCATCGTGTCAGCCCAGCCCGAAACGCCAACGTATGCACCTCGCCAAGGGTTGAAGAGACGCGTGCTGTTGAGGGTATTGATCTGCCAGTCGCCACGCCGGCTGTCATAGAGCGCCCGATTGTCTGTCAATTTGAGGGCATCATCCGACAACTTAAGGGGCATCATCGATTTCATAGATTCTCTGAAATATAGTGAAGAGTCAGCAAGTGGCGTATTCACTTCATCCACATCCGTCTGTCTGCCCGACATGACGCTGTCGTTCACCTCCGTCTGCGCTGACACCCCCGTCACCATCACAGACAGCATTGCTATGATCAACTTCCTTTTCATCTATTTGACGGCAAAGATACTTCCTTTTCCAGAAACCGCCAAAACTTTGTCACAAAAAACTTGCATCGTATTGAAGTTTTTCGTATATTTGCAGCAAAATTGCAATGTTTAACAAATACCTGATGATTATGAAAGTAGGAATTCCAAAAGAGATCAAGAACAATGAGAACCGCGTGGGTATGACCCCTGCGGGAGTGGCAGAACTGACACGTCGCGGCCATGAGGTGAGCGTACAGCACACGGCCGGCGAGGGCAGTGGGTTCTCCGACGACGAGTATGTGAAGGCTGGAGCAAGGATTCTGCCGACGATCGAAGCCGTGTACCGTGAGTGCGACATGATCGTGAAAGTGAAGGAGCCCATCGAACCCGAGTATGAACTGGTGCGCAAGGGACAGCTGCTCTTCACCTATTTCCACTTCGCCTGCGAGAAAGAACTGACTGAGGCGATGCTCAAAAGCGGTGCCGTCTGCTTAGCCTACGAGACGGTGCAACAACCCAACGGCTCACTGCCGCTGCTGCAGCCCATGAGCGAGGTGGCTGGACGTATGGCAACACTCAACGGTGCCTACTATCTGCAAAAGACGAAAGGCGGCAAGGGCAAACTGATCAGCGGCGTACCTGGTGTAAGTCCTGCGAAGGTACTGGTACTCGGTGGCGGAGTTGTGGGTGAGGCAGCCGCACGGATGGCTGCAGGATTAGGGGCAGAGGTGACGATTGCCGACATCTCACTGCCACGTCTGCGCCAACTTGACATTGAGACGCCTCCAAACGTACACACTCTCTACTCGTCTGAACACAACATCCGGAAGCAACTGCCGACGGTGGACATCATAGTGGGCAGCGTGCTGGTGCCAGGCGACAAGACGCCACACCTTATTACAAAAGAGATGCTCCAGCTGATGGAGCCAGGAACGGTGCTCGTCGACGTGGCCATCGACCAGGGCGGATGTTTCGAGACCTCACGGCCCACGACCCACAGCGAGCCTGTGTACGTCGAGGACGGGATAGTACATTACTGTGTGGCGAACATCCCTGGTGCTGTACCCAACACCTCTACTCTTGCCCTCACTAACGCCACTCTACGCTATGCTGTCGCTTTAGCCGACAAAGGCTGGCAACAAGCATGCAAAGATGATCCCGCTTTGGCAAAGGGACTGAACATCGTAGAAGGGAAGGTAGTTTATAAAGCAGTTGCCGACGTGTTCGGATTACCATACGAAGCGTTGACATAAGTAGGATCAGACCACCGAGCAAAAAAAATAGGAGCCGCATCTGCGACTCCTATTTCATATAAAGAAGGCGGCCTCCTACTCTCCCGCATTGCATTGCAGTACCATCGGCGCAGGCGGGCTTAACTTCTCTGTTCGGAATGGGAAGAGGTGGGACCCCGCTGCAATAACCACCTGATAATTCTCGAATTGACAATTGACAATGGATAATTGACAATCAATCAACCGTATAGGTGACATTTTCCACACAAGAACTGTCAGCTCCGACTACAGTCCAATGCTGAGCGATATGCTCTCATCTACATCTGAAAGTACGACCGCCTTCCCAATTGTCAATTGTCAATTATACATTGTCAATTGCAGCTGAGCTGCGAAAGTCTTCGGGCAATTAGTAGTGCTCGGCTTTGACGTCACCGTCTTTACACCTGCACCCTATCAACGTCATCGTCTATGACGACCCTCAATGGAGTCCTCATCTTGCGGCTGGCTTCGCACTTAGATGCTTTCAGCGCTTATCCAATCCAGACTCGGATACCCGGCGGTGCACCTGGCGGTACAACCGGTAAACCGGAGGTCTGTCCAACACGGTCCTCTCGTACTAGTGTCAGCACCACGCAAGACTCCTGCGCCCACGATAGATAGAGACCGAACTGTC